>ERZ1740070.282-NODE-282-length-35860-cov-7.506214_pt1 | contig 35860 bp, 35 predicted proteins | sample MGYA00581734_ERZ1740070 | MGnify/ENA primary metagenome ERZ1740070 (study PRJEB43018, sample SAMN04849744) | marine metagenome | isolation source: floating plastic debris | place: Pacific Ocean | collected 2008-09-01 | study: EMG produced TPA metagenomics assembly... | reverse complement strand
CCACCGGTGACCAACGCCCGCTTCCCATCCAGTCGGAACGAAGGCGTTTTCGGCAAGGTCATTGGGTGGCTCCAGTGCGGTGCGGATCGTTTTTGCATAGGTGTGCAAAAGCACGCTACTCCTGCCAAGACGCTCTGTCCAGCCCCTGCTTTACGGGTAGCGGATGCCGCGAAACGGAGGGAAATCCGCGTAGCGTTCCGCGCGGCGTTCGAGTGGTTCAGAAGGGGTGTGCCCGCCCCTGATCAATGTGCCTTTCGGCGCGATATAGCTGTCGATGCGACGCTGCGGATCGGGTCTCCACGCTAGGTTAAAGGCACAGAGCTTGGGAAAGAACCACGCCTCGGCAAAAGTCAGATGATCATAGAGCCACCAGGCCAGATCCTGCCAATCGCGACCCTCGGCATATTGGTCGGCAAACCAGGGGATGACGATGCTCGCCCCCGCCACCGGCACATGCGGCAAGTCCCAGATATGGCATTCCAACGGATAATCATTGCGCGCACAGTTCAGCTTGTTCTCATTTCCGAACCGGTTCAGATCAGCGGACCGAAACCCCGACCGAACCGCGATCCGGCCAAACGTCTCTTCCAACGGATCGAGCAGAGTTTCACAAAACGCCCTGCCCCGCTCAATTGCCAAATCGGGATCGTCGGGAATGTTCTGCTTTTGGTGATAATTCCCAATTTCAGAATACAGGAAATCGCGCATGAAGAAATGCCGCGACAGCCTCACCCGCCCCAGCGTTTCAAGGCTCCACATGCTTTGTGGGCGTCTCAAAACCCGTTCCAGCGAAAGGCACCGTCATCTTTACGCAATGGTGACAACGGATTGTAGGCGACTTCCCATATGTGTCCTTCAGGATCGCTGAAATACCCGTGATAGCCACCCCAGAACACGTCTTGAGCTTCCTTGAGGATAGTGCCGCCAGCGCCTGCAACACGCTCCATGACAGCGTGAACCTCTTCTTGTGACCGGGTGTTGTATCCCAGTGTCAGGGCACCGTGACCCAAACGGGTGACGTCAACGCCGATATCTTCGGCAAGTTTATCGAGCGGATATAGCCCCAAAGTCTGGCCATTCAGGTCAAAGGCGATGACACCATCTTGCGTTTCAACACGTTGCCACCCGAGGGCTTCGTAAAACGCGGCCACCTTTGCTGCATCCCGCACGCCCAGTGTGATCAGCGATACCCTTTGCTCCACTTGAGTTCCTCCATCCGCGCAAAGACATCAACACCGATCTGGCGGTACATGTCGAGCAGATCGACAAGCACCCAATTCTCGCGGATAAGGCCATTCTCAACCCGCCAGAAATCCAGACTGCAAAGCGTCACCTCTTTGTCGACAGGTGGAATACCAAGCCATCCATCACCGGAAATGGTCTGGCACATGTTCGGCCAACCGGTGAAACCTACGTAAGTCCCTTCAGACATATAGTGATGCTGGATCTTGTCTTCGTGTTGGCCACGGTCCGGCATCGCATTGAGAAACGGGATCTGATGGAAACGCCGAAACTCGGACACACCCCGTGCCGTGCCAATGCCGCATGGCCCGTACCACATGAACTTCGGATGCCAGAACCGATCCAGTTCCATAACCTCCGGGCCGCCTTGCGACGGGTGGCCGATCATCGACATCAACATATCAACAACATGTTTGCCACTTGCTTCGGACAGTTCAGGGTCGTGTGGACCCAACCCGTCTTGCGTCATCGGAGCCGGTGCGTGCAAATACCTGCCAAGTTGCGGCGCCATTGGCCAGACACCGGCTTGCATCATCATTTCCGGGATGTCCCAGATCGCCTGCATTTCCACGCAGGCACCGTCTTCTATTCGGTAAAATTCGTGAAAGCGCATCGTGGCACTGCGCCCGGTTGCTGGGATGCCAAGCCAGTCAGACACCCACGTGCCTGCGTAAGCCCCACCAGACCCGACCCACATCGCACCATCGGAATCCCGCCCGGCAATGCGGATGAACTCCTGGCGCTCGAGATCGGGTAGCGCGGACTTCAGCGGCTGAAAGGCGGTGCCCCAAAGCGCGTCATACCCCTGCACGTCGCCCAATGGGTGCGCCATGTGGCACAGAGCATTCGGCGCAAATGACGACGAGGCATCCCCCGCAAACTCTCTCCACGCGTCAAATGCAGGCCGCATCGCTGATTTGGCCAGATCAACGCCCGTCATGCCGCTCCAGCTTCTTCTCTTTTCAAATATACAAACGCGACAGCAGCCTTACTCGGCTGCATCGCGATAGGGCGCACCCTCGCCGTAAGGCACGTTGATGCCACCAAAGCGGCGTACGCGGACGTTGCACTGTTCGGCATGGCCAACGAAACCTTCGAGCATGCACAGCCGCGATCCGTATTCACCGATCAGCGTTGCCGCCTCATCGGTGGTGATCTTTTGATAGCTGTGGGTTTTGAGGAACTTGCCGACCCAAAGACCACCGGTATACCGACCCGCTTTCTTGGTGGGCAACGTGTGATTGGTGCCAATCACTTTATCCCCGTTCGACACATTGGTACGTGCCCCAAGGAATAACGCACCATAGCAGGTCATGTTTTCCAGATACCAATCATCCCGGTCGGTCATCACCTGAACGTGCTCTGACGCAATGTCATTGGCAACAGCCAGCATCTCATCATGATCAGCGCACAGAATAACCTCGCCGTAATCCGCCCAAGATACGGACGCCGTGTCGCGCGTGGGCAGGATTTCCAGAATACGATCAATCTCGGACAAGGTGTCTTCCGCCAGCTTGCGCGAGTTTGTGACCAGAACGGCAGGCGAGTTGTACCCATGCTCGGCCTGACCGAGCAGATCCGTCGCACATATCTCGGCGTCGACTGTGTCGTCAGCAATGACCATGGTTTCCGTCGGCCCGGCAAAAAGGTCGATGCCCACGCGGCCGAACAACTGCCGCTTGGCCTCAGCCACAAAGGCATTGCCTGGCCCAACCAGCATATGCACGGGCTCAATGGTTTCGGTTCCGATGGCCATGGCTCCGACAGCCTGAATGCCGCCAAGCACATAGATCTCATGCGCCCCGCCCAAATGCATGGCCGCGATAACAGCCGGGTTCGGGCGTCCGTTAAAGGGCGGCGTGCAGGCCACAATCCTCGGCACACCCGCGACAGAGGCTGTGGCCACAGACATATGCGCGGACGCCACCATCGGAAATTTGCCACCCGGCACGTAGCATCCAACCGATTGAACGGGTATGTTCTTGTGCCCAAGGATCACGCCCGGCATCGTCTCGACCTCGATATCCAGCATCGAGTCGCGCTGCGCTTGAGCAAAGTTGCGCACCTGCTCTTGCGCGAATTTGATGTCGTTGAGCTCGCGCGGCGTCAATTCGGCCATCAGCGCGTCGATCTCGTCCTGGCTCAGCCGGAAACGATCTGGCGTGTAATTGTCGAACTTCGCCGCGAGTTCTCGCACAGCTGCGTCTCCACGGGCTTCGATATCGGCCAATGTGGCTTCGACAACCGCTCGGGTTTTTGCATCATCTTCCGCGCGCTCAGTCTCGGGCTTACCGCGTTTCAGGTAATCTGCCATCGGAAAGTCCTCCCAGGTTTCAACTTCTACCTCACTATAGGGAGAAACCGCGCGCTCTCAAGCAAATTTTGCATACGTGTGCAAATGAAGCCCGATTATTCCGTCAAAAGCTCCTCCATAGGCGTCCAGCCGCTTAAGAACTCAAAGGTTGGGCGCGCAAGTACCATCACATTCCCACATGAGCCGGTCTGATCATGTACGCGCGAGATCGGTGCGCTCATCGCCCAGGCCCGCGTCAAAGCACCTACCGCCCCATGCGCAATGACAGCAATGTCCCCCTTCGGCGATGCGGTTTCGATGCGTTTTAGCGCCGACACCACACGGCTTTGTGCATCGGATGCGGTTTCCCAACCGCGGTAAGACGTGTCCGGCTTTGCAAAAAAGGCGTCCGCCGCTTGTTCAAACACATCCGACGGCAAGAACCCGGTCGCAGAGCGGTCGTTCTCGCCCAAATCGGGATCAACGCTTACGGGCAAATTCTGCACATCGGCCAGAAAACCCGCTCCCTCACGCGCCTTGCGTTCGGAACTGGACCAGATCGCGCAAAACCTGACGGCTCTCTGAGCAAAAGCCGCATGACGTGCCGCGCCCAATTGCGAAAGTCCCCATTCAGGAACCGGAATGCCGGGATCAATATCGACTTCGGCATGCGTGATAAAAAACACTCGGCTCAACCGACAACGTCCAAAATTGCGGTTTCAATCATCCGCAGGCAAGCTGGTTCCGAAAACCGGTGATCGACACCTTTGACAAGCGTCAGCTGAAGGTCAGGGCTGTCGATATGGTCAAGGAAGGCGAGAGCAGTGGCCCGTGAAACGGCAGTGTCTTCTGTCCCTTGCAAAAGGCGAACCGGAAATGCCATCGGCAACGGGGCTCGCAACACAAGGTTTTGCCGCCCATCTTCGATCAGTCGACGCGTGACGATGTACGGGTCGCCGTAATCCGATGGCAACGCCACCTGCCCATCTTGCATGATCTGGTGCCGTTCTTCGTCGGAAAAACCCGCCCAGAACCCATCCTCGGTGAAATCGGGTGCGGCGGCGATCCCGACGAACCCGACAACATCTGACACGCGTTTCGTCATCAAAGACGCGATCCAACCGCCCATCGACGACCCGACCAGGACTACCGGACTGCTTACGGCACTGCGGATCACCGCTTCGGCGTCATCCGCCCAGTCGCCAATACAGCCGTCTTCGAACGCACCCTCAGACGAGCCGTGGCCCGAATAGTCGAACCGCAGAAATGCCCGCCCCGATTCGCGCGCCCAGGCTTCCAGATGCACCGCCTTTGTGCCCTCCATGTCCGATTTGTACCCAGATAAGAACACAATGCACGGCCCGGATCCTTCGGTTTTGACATAAGCAAGTCGGCGACCGTTCGGTCCACTTAGAAAAGACACATCCGACATCACACAAAGCTCCGCATACCCCTGGTAACGCCTTGATAACCCGCGGCTTCCCCAAGGCAAGCGCTTGCCGGTTTCTTTGGGCCACAAATACCTCGGGGGAGGCCTATGCCGGGGGGCAGAGCCCCCCAAGAGATCCACTCAATAGGTTACCCTATTGTCACGTTACTATTTAATCACCTATAAGCGTATCCATGGAAACGATCTTCAAAGCCCTCAATGACCCTGCCCGCCGCGCGCTGCTTGACAGCTTGCGCAGGAAAGACGGGCAGACCCTGACTGAACTGGAAGAGCAGCTCGACATGAGCCGGTTCGGCGTGATGAAGCACCTCAAGGTCCTCGAAGACGCCCATCTTGTGATCCCCCGGAAAGCCGGGCGGTTCAAACATCACTACCTCAACCCTTTGCCCATGCAAGAAATCGTTGATCGCTGGATCAATCCGTTTTTGCAGCCGCAGGCACAGGCGTTGTCAGCCCTTAAAACACAATTGGAGACATCCATGCCAAAACCAGATTTCATCATGTCGACTTTCATCGATTGCACCCATGACGCGCTGTGGGATGCCCTTACACAGGGCGATCTTATCAGCCAGTACCATTTCGCCTGCGAAAGGGTGAAAGGCAGTTATGCCAAACCAGATGATGAAGTGACTTACCTTTTCCCCGATGGCAGCCGTATGTTATCCAACCGCGTGATCTCAATTAGTCCAAAAACACGGATCGAAATGAGCTTTCATCCAACCTGGGGCGAGGATGAGACCGTGTCGCGCTGCGTCTACATCGTGGAACCTCAGAAAGCTGCGATGAAACTCACCGTCGAACACTTTGATCTGCCTGCTGACCATGCGGGCATTTCAGAAGGCTGGGCGCGGTTTTTGTCGGGTCTCAAGACATATATGGAGAAAGGCAGCACCCCGCGCTTTTCCGAGGTGCTGGCATCATGACTTCAGAATTGTTTTGGCTCACGCTGACGGCACTCCTCGCCGCGTCGTTGTGGATTCCGTACATCATTGGTGTGAGCACGTCTGGTGAAGACGTCATGAATGATAACCGCAATAGGGATTTTTCGCGCCCATCTCAACCTGTTAGAGCAGTTTTTGCCATTTGCAGCCGTCGTAATGGTGGCCCATCTCGCGGGCATCAGCACAACCGCAACTGTTTGGGCCTGCATCGTCTTCTTTTGGCTGCGTGTTATTCATGCCGTGTGGATGATCGCCGGTTTTCCAGTCGTCCCGGCCCGCCCTCTCATGTTTACGGCAGGCTGGGTGTGCATTTTAGTAATTGCCGGAGTGGTTCTCACAGCCCAATGAAAAAGGTGCGCTGCATGGCGCACCGCCGCTCATCCCGAAACGTAGGCCCCACGGGACGGGCGATAAAACTGCTTTTGATTGTGAAGTCGGCCAAGAAGGTCGTTGATCCGCTTCATCGACGCATCAATTCCCTGCGTTTGCGAGCAAGGACGCAGCGGATCATCAGCCTGATCAATCAATTCGCTGCTCAAAGACTGCTTGCTGCCCCGCAGAGCGTCCTCGATGAGTTCCATATCTTCTACGGTGAGTTCAAACGTTGTGTTGTATCCTGGCATGGGCTGCTCCCCGTTTCGCTTGGCGTCGTTTTGTTTCCGATAGTGGAATGTCGTAATAGATAAACGCTGCGTCGTTTTCGTCCACTGCAAAGCGCAGGCGTAAGTCTCTGAAAATACGAGATTTCCGATAATACATTTGTATACCGCGCAAGAATCTTTCGCGTTAGCGCTCAAGCTGCCGACTCGTAACCCGGCACAACATCTTGACGGCTCGCCTGCCCCCTGACAAAAGCCGCGCACGATACATAACCCGCAATCGGGCGTTCCGTGGGCGCCAAACTGACGAGGAGCTGGGCCAATGAGCCAGATTTCCCTGACCTTTCCTGATGGCAATGCGCGTGACTTCGATGCTGGAGTGACATCGGCAGAAGTCGCAGAGAGCATATCCAAATCGCTGTCCAAGAAAGCCATTTCCGCGACCGTCAACGACGAGCACTGGGACCTGCAATGGCCGATCCCCGCGGACGCATCGATTGCGATCAACACGCTGCAAGACGATGAGCCGGCGCTAGAACTGATCCGGCACGATCTCGCGCATATCATGGCGCGGGCGGTGCAAGAGATTTGGCCGAACGTCAAAGTCACCATCGGCCCGGTGCGTGACAATGGCTGGTTCTACGATTTTGACCGGAAAGAGCCGTTCACACCGGAAGACCTCGGCGAGATCGAAAAGCGGATGAAAGAGATCATCAACGCCCGCGATTCCGTCCGCACCGAGCTGTGGTCACGCGACAAGGTGCGCCAGCATTACGAGGACAACAACGAACCTTATAAGGTCGAGATCCTCGACAAGATCCCCGAGGGCGAAGATATCCGCATGTACTGGCATGGCGAATGGATGGACCTCTGCCGGGGACCGCACCTCCAACATACTGGTCAGGTGCCTGCCGACGCGTTCAAACTGATGAACGTCTCCGCCGCTTATTTCCTTGGCGACAACACCCGCCCTATGCTGCAACGCATCTACGGTGTCGCGTTCAAGAACCGCAACGACCTGAAGCAGTACCTGACCTTCCTCGAGGAAGCCGACAAACGTGACCACCGCCGTCTCGGTAAGGACATGGACCTCTTTCACATGCAGGAAGAGGCCCCCGGTCAGATCTTCTGGCACCCGAATGGCTGGAAAATCTATACCCTGTTGCAGGACTACATGCGCCGTCAGCAGACCAAAGGTGGCTATGTTGAGGTAAACACACCGCAAGTCGTCGACCGCAAGCTCTGGGTCGAGTCAGGTCACTGGGACAAGTACCAAGAACACATGTTCATCGTCGAAGTGGATGAAGAACATGCGCGGGAAAAAGCGGTCAATGCGCTCAAGCCGATGAATTGTCCCTGCCACGTCCAAATTTTTAACCAGGGATTAAAATCTTACCGCGATCTTCCTTTGCGTATGGCCGAATTCGGTTCGTGCAATAGATATGAGCCTTCCGGTGCCTTGCACGGGATCATGCGCGTCCGCGGATTTACCCAAGACGACGCCCACATTTTCTGTAGAGAGGACCAGATCGAAGATGAAACAAAACGCTTTATCGACTTCCTATCGGAAATCTACCGCGACCTCGGCTTTGAAAACTTCAAGGTCAAGTTTTCTGACCGTCCGGACATGCGCGCCGGATCGGATGAGGTCTGGGACCAAGCCGAAGCTGCCCTTAAGAACGCCACGCTTGCCGCGGGTTGCGAGTTCGAGCTGAACCCGGGCGAAGGCGCGTTTTACGGACCCAAGCTGGAGTTTGTTCTGACAGATGCCATCGGCCGCGACTGGCAATGCGGTACGCACCAGGTGGACTTCGTGCTGCCCGAGCGGCTCGATGCAACATATGTGGGGCAAGACGGGGCCAAGCATCGCCCGGTTATGCTGCACCGCGCGACGCTTGGGTCGTTTGAACGTTTTATCGGCATCCTGATCGAAGAACACGCAGGCAAGCTCCCCTTCTGGCTGGCCCCGCGTCAGGTTGTTGTGGCCTCAATCGTGTCCGAGGCGGACGACTATGTGCATGAAGTTGTCGCGGAATTGACCAAAGCCGGTGTTCGAGCCGAGGCCGACATCCGCAACGAAAAGATCAACTACAAAGTGCGCGAACACAGCCTTGGCAAAGTGCCCGTTATCCTGGCCATAGGTCACCGTGAAATTGACGAACGAACAGTGACCGTGCGGCGCCTGGGTGAGAAGCAGACATCTGTAACAACGCTGACCGATATCGTGAGCAGCCTAGGCCAAGACGCCACGCCACCCGATTTGCTGTAACAAAGCGATACAAAATTCACTGAAAAGGGCCTCGTTTTGTTACGAGGCCCTTTGTTTTTTCGTTGATATAAAGAAGATACATGAGAAACTGCCTCACCGGCTCTCACGCCCGCGTGATGCACATCGCCGTGAGTAGCGCGGTGGCCCGTCGCGGGGCATTGTTACGTCATCGGCGTCGTCTTCACGGTGCTGCCCGAATTCAAAACTGTATCACTACCAAAAGGATCAAATCCATGTCGAACGCCATCAAAACTGTCGCAATCGTCGGCGCCGTTGCTGCAAGCCTTGCCGCACACACATCCACAGCCACCGCGCAAGCCAAAGAAAAGTGCTTTGGCATTTCGCTTGCTGGTCAAAATGACTGCGCTGCAGGTCCAGGCACAACATGCGCCGGCACCTCCACAGTTGATTACCAAGGCAACGCATGGACGCTTGTTGACGCGGGCACATGCACCGAAATCGAATTGCCAGCCCTTGCCGACGGCACACCCCGCGTTGGTTCGCTGGAAGAGCAAAACCGCGATCTTCCAGGCTAAATCTCGCATCCTAAGACAACGTAGGCCGGGCACTTTGCCCGGCTTGCAGCTAGAAAGACAAGTCTCATGCCCGACGCCTCACAAAGCTTTCCGCATTTGCCTGCCGCTCCGGGCGTTGGTTACAAGGCGCAGCATTTCACTGACATTCTGAACAATCCCAGCCCTGTCGGCTGGCTCGAAATCCATGCTGAAAACTACATGGGCGACGGTGGCCGACCGCTGGCGCAACTTCGCGTTCTTGCCGAACGGTTTCCAATCTCCGTCCACGGCGTTGGCCTGTCGATCGGTGGCGAAGGTCGGCTTGATCCAGATCACCTAGCCCGATTGAAACACCTCTGCGACTGGCTGAACCCCGCCAGCTTTTCTGAACATCTGGCATGGTCCACACATGACAGTCATTTCTTAAATGATCTGCTGCCCCTGCCCTACACCAATGCCACGCTGAACCGCGTCGCCAACCACATTGATGAGGTACAGGAGGTGCTGGGCCGCAAAATGCTTCTTGAAAACCCATCCTCTTACCTTGCGTTCGATGAAAGTACGCTGTCCGAAACAGATTTCCTGAAAGAGCTTGTTCGCCGCACGGGCTGTGGGCTGCTCTTGGATGTGAACAACGTGTTCGTTTCAGCCACCAATCTTGGCTATTCGCCGCAAGGCTATATCGATGCCTACCCGCTTGAGGCTGTCGGTGAAATTCACCTTGGTGGGCATGATGAAGATGAAGACGACCACGGCGCGCGGTTGCTGATAGACAGCCACGGTCGCGAAGTCGTCGATCCGGTTTGGGCTTTGCTTGACTACACACTTGCCAAATCCGGACCGAAACCGCTGTTGGTTGAATGGGACACCGATGTCCCTGAATGGCCCGTTCTTGCAGACGAAGCACGGCGCGCTGACACAGCTTTGAACCGCGTGCTAGTATGATCACGCAAACGACCTTTCACGAAGGGTTGTTGGACCCAACGCAGCCGATACCCGACGGTCTGACCGATGGTCAAAACCGCCCCGCCGGGCGACGGTATGGCGTTTACCGCAACAACGTTACTGTTTCCTTACGCGACGCACTGGCGGAAGGCTTTCCGTCGATTGTGCGCCTTATCGGACGCGACAACTTTGATCACATCGCCCGCGCGTACTTGCGCCAGACGCCGCCGACTTCGCCCCTCATGATGCATTACGGGGCCGACCTGCCCGCGTTCCTGAAGTCCGTCGAACAGCTTGCGCATCTTCCCTACCTTTCTGACGTCGCGCAAATCGACGTGGCCATGCGCCAAAGCTATCACGCGGCAGACAGCGAGGCGGTGGATGCAACCGCACTGCAAGCACTCGACGAAGAAACGCTGCTGCAAACCCGTTTTGAATTCGCGCCTTCGATGCGCCTGCTCCGGTCGCAATGGCCGATCGGCGCGATCTGGCACTACACCATGCGTGGTGGAGACAAGCCAACGGGCACTGACCAAGACGTGCTTATCCTGCGCGCTGAGTTTGACCCCGAGCCGCATGTGCTTGGCCCCGGTGCGGCCGATGTCCTGAGCGCATTGCAAAACGGCACGCCATTCGGTCAAGCCGTTGGAAGCGCTGCCGAAGGGTTTGACCTGGGCGCGCTGCTCGGCCTGTTACTCACCCAAAACGCAATCTCAGCCCTGCTGCATGACTGATAAACCTTAACCCGGAAAGACCCCTGCCATGGACCGCCTCGTACACCTTCACAACGCCATCTTCGACGCCATCACCCGGTCTTTGGACGGGCTTGTCCCGTTGCTTGCACGCTTTGTCTTTGCCGCAACGCTCCTGGGGTACTTCTGGGCGTCGGCTATGACCAAGCTTGGAGACGGGTTTATGGGTATCTTCACCCCATCAACCGGCGCGTATGCGCAAATCTTCCCCAAGCAGATGGAAGCGGTGGTCTATGATGTCTCACAACTCGGCGTGTTTCACTGGTTGGTGGTGGTTGCAGGCACATGGGCAGAGTTCATCCTACCGCTGCTGATCGTTGTCGGCCTTTTCACCCGCCTCGCTGCCGTTGGCATGATTGGATTTGTGGTCGTGCAAAGCCTGACAGACCTCTACGGCCATGGCGGGATTGAGCACGCAGAAACACTGGGCGCTTGGTTTGACCGTATCCCCGACAGCGTGATCCTCGATCAACGCGCGTTCTGGATGCTCATTCTGGTCACTCTGGTGATCAAGGGTGCTGGCGCGATATCACTCGATCGCATGTTGTCACGCCAGTTTCTAGGTGAGGATGCCGTGACCGCCTAAACCCTTGCACCCGATGCGCAGACCTTTATCTGACAAGGACGCGCAACGTGAGGGCCCAGGATGTCAGATCGGACTGTTTACAAAATCAGCGGACCAGACGCGCGGGACTTCCTGCAGGGTCTGGTTACCAACGACATCACCAAGCTAGATCAGGGGCTGGTCTATGCGGCGATGTTGACCCCACAAGGCAAATACCGCGCAGATTTTTTCCTCGTCCCGGTTGAGGACGGCATACTTCTGGACATCGCAGCTTCGCTCGCGCCGGGGATCAAACAGGCGCTGACGATGTACAAGCTTCGGTCGGCGGTCGAGATCGAAGACACAGACCGCATTGTCACCCGCGGCGTAGGTGCACCACCCGACAAAGCCTTCGCTGACCCACGCCATCCGTCGCTAGGCTGGCGTGGCTACGATGGCCAACCCGGCGACGAAACCGTCGATTGGGACGCCCTTCGAGTTGATGCTGGCGTGCCAGAAAGCGACATCGAGTTGACGTCGGACTCCTACATTCTGGAGATGGGGTTTGAACGTCTGAATGGCGTAGACTTCAAAAAAGGCTGTTTTGTAGGCCAGGAAGTCGTCGCCCGCATGAAGCACAAGACAGACCTGAGAAAAGGCCTCGCCCGCGTACATATCCAGGGCACAGCCCCCGTAGGAACAGAGATCCGCGCTGGTGAAAAACCAGCGGGCACCTTGTATACGCAATCCGGCGGCAAAGGGCTGGCGTATCTGCGGTTCGACCGTGCCAAAGGCGACATGACAGCTGAAGACGCCGTCGTTCAGTACACCGAAACCTCCAACACTTAGAGAGCTTTCGCGCTGATCCCTTTCGAAGGCGTCGCACCAATCGCAGCATAGAATTCCGCCGCGCCAGGGTTGTCGCAATGATAGACGACATGCCACGCGTCAAAACCGATCTCGCGCATCCAGTCTTCTACCCGCGCAATGAGCTGCTGGCCCAACCCCAAACCACGCGCGGCAGGACAAACATATAGGTGATCTATGCGCACGCTTCGTCGCGCCATCCGTAATGCGTCGCGTTCGATAAACTCTGGTTTGGCGAGCACGTAAGACACCAGCCCCCACCCAGCGTCATGGGCGAACAGTTGTCCACCAAGAGACATTGCGCCGCTGAGAAGGGCCATGAACTCTGCATCCGGCGCGTCGCAGTGATAAATCGAAGGGTCCAATTCCGCGTGATACGTGTGCAGCGCCCGAAACAGGGGCAAGACTTGAGAAATATGGGGTTCGATAATCTCCATCAAAAAAGCCTCCAGGCTGATGCCGGAGGCCTTCTGAACTTCATTGACGTCCCCCGGTGGTTTCGGGGGATATGCGCGCAGGTCCCGAGGTCAGGCGCGTTCGGAATACTCCATGGTTTCGGTGTTCACCACGATCATCTCATCCTGGCCCACAAATGGCGGCACCATGACTTTGACACCATTGTCCAGGATGGCAGGCTTAAAGCTGTTCGCAGCCGTCTGCCCTTTGACGACAGGTTCGGTCTCCGAAATCTGACATGTCACTTTCTGGGGCAGAGTCGCGTTCAAGGCTTCGCTTTCGTAGAACTCGACAACAATGGTCATACCATCCTGCAAGAATGGGCGACGTTCACCAAGAATGTCAGCAGGCAATTCCACCTGATCATATGTTTCGGTGTCCATGAAGGTTAGCATGCCGTCGCTTTCGAACAGGAACTGCATATCCTTCTGTTCAAGGCGCACACGCTCCACTTTGTCGGCGGACCGGAACCGTTCGTTCAACTTGGAGCCATTGCGCAGGTTCTTCAGCTCGACTTGGGCAAAAGCGCCGCCTTTACCCGGCTTTACATGGTCGACTTTTACCGCGGCCCAAAGGCCGTCGTTGTGCTCAAGCACATTGCCGGGACGAATTTCGTTTCCGTTAATTTTGGGCATGGCAGATCTTTGGCAAAAGGTTGATCGAAGTTTGGCCGTTCCTATATCTTGAGGCACGGTGGGTGTCCAGCGAACGAAACCTTGTTTGCACCTGCAAAGAGCCATGCACTTGATGCATAAAAGGTATGCAAATATAGGGTATCCGAATCGATTGGAATGCGCCATAACGAGCGCCACGCCGGAAAACACAAGACCAATAATCACAGGACGGATCATGAAAGATTTCGTTGACGGTACCGCCTTCAATGCGGAACAAGGCAATCGCGCGCGCAAGCTTTTTGCAGCGGTGGTCCTTGCTGCATTGGATGACGCGATTGCAGACGATAAAAAGTATGGAAATGGACCAGAGCAGATCGCCCGCTGGGCGCGCTCTCGCGATGGCCGCGAAGTGCTCAGCTGTGCGGGTATCGACCCGAACGAGCGGGTTGTCTCGGGCCTCATGGAATTTGTGGGTAAGGGCGTGCGCACGTCCGTCGCGCTGTCGCGCGAAGAGAGCGAGCGTCGCAATGCGGCTGCTCAGCAAGCCGAAGCCGCATAATCTGCTATCAGCGAAACAAAAGCGCGCCCTAGCTTAGGGCGCGCTTTTGTTTGTCTGATTGCGTGGCAGACTGCTTTGCGCCAGCTGCGGGCGCCCGACCGCTACTATTCCATCTCTTGAGAAATCAGCATGCGGTGTATTTCACGACGCACAAGCTTGCGCACGTTACGCGTGATACGCTCACCCAACGCACCTTGCAGTTCCTGACGCACAATATCACCCACAAGGTCACGTAGCATGTCTTCATCAAGTTGAAGACTGGGCGTCTGCGGCAGTTCGGATTGAACCACAACAGCCGTCGCGTCGCTCGGCTTCTCGACCTCTGGCTCAGGCTCCGGCTCAACTTCGGGCTCAATCGCCACCTCGACGCTCATGTCCGGTGGCTCACTTTCAACAGAGTCCGCTGTATCGGGCTGAACCGCACTTACATCGATATCGTCCTGTGGGGTCGGCACGTCTTCAACGTACTCTGCATCTTCATTCGTCGTTGATCGACTCCAAGTCATCGGCCGTGACACAGCGGTCAACTCATCTGCGTTGGCCGTATCTCGTTCTTCTTCAAATTCGTGACTGTCGCGAGCCACCAACCGGCCAAGCGCCGCAACCTTTTCTTCCAAGGTTTGTGGTGGGGTCGGCACCTCATCAATATGCACGTCATCGGTATCTGGCGTGTCGCTGTCTGAAACAGACACATCGTCATGAACGGCAAACGGCGCAAGGGCCAATTCCTCGTCAAACTCCGTTTCCGCAGGGCTTAGCTCAGCGTCAGACAAAGGATCGGAAACTTCAGGTTCAGCGTGTACCTCTTCTTCGGAACGCGCGTCATCAACGTCTTCAGATGAGGGCACGTCTTTCAGCGCCGCGGCAACCTCGACCTCGATCAACCGCCCGAGTTCAAGCCACGGTTTATCTGCTTCACTTTCGTCATGCGCCGCGTCCTGAACCTCAAAGTCTTCGGGACGATCATTATCGGCCTTGTCCTGAACTTCTACGGACTCGAAGTCGTCAATATCGGGAAACGCGCCTTCAACCTCGCCAAAATCCGAGAGCTTTGCATCACCCGGAACCTCATCAATCGGCAGGTCCTGCGGGTATTCCTGCTTTTGAGTCGCAACAGGTCGCGCGGCGGGCGCAGCCTCCGTATCGGCTTCGCTTAGAGGGTCGTCGGTTGCCTTTTCTGGCGCAACATCATCTTTCACGCGCTGCGCTGGGGTCAGCACGAGCCGTTCCGGCACGGCCTTTTTGACCGGCGGTGCAACACGCGCATCATCCGCAACCAATCGGCGGATGGACGACAGAACATCTTCGATTTCCACGTTCGTTACGGGGTCTGACATAAGTCACCACTGCTGCCTCTCTACAAAGGTAGCGCGGAGACGTCTGTCACACAACAGATTGGAAAAAACTTACTCTTTTCCGAGTGACTTAAGAACACGATCCAATTGCTGGCCCTGACGGCTGCGCACTGCTGGGCTGTCTTTGACCAGGTTGTAATACGCCACCGGATCGTATTGCTGCACGTTCAATCCAACACCGGACGCAGTCAGCCGCCCCAATGACGACAAAACCCGATACGCCGCGATGCTTTGATCCACTTGGGCCGAAATTTGGTTGGTCCGCGCATCAAGCAATTCCTGCTCGGCGTCCAGAACATCAAGTGTTGTCCGTGCGCCCAGGGCCGCCTCTTCGCGCACGCCTCGGAACGCTACGGTAGCAGCACGCACCTGACGTTCGCTGGATTCAAGGCTCGCCTGTGCGATGCGCAACTGTGCGTATGTGTTGCCGACGTTCTGCGCCACCTGGTCAATCACCTGATGCAACTGACCCCGGGACGCATCCCGGTTGGCCATGGCTTGGCGCGCAATCGATGACAGCAAGCCACCCTGATAGATGGGTCCCCCGGCTTCGATCCCAACCGAACCACCACGTGTAAAGTTGTCGTTGTTGAAGCCTTCCGTCACTGACAAACGTCCGGTCAGACGCACAGACGGTCTCATGGCAGCTTCGGCCCGAAGAATGTTCAACTCGGCAGCGGCGACTTGATGCTGAACTGACCGGATCTGCGGATGCTCACGCACTGCGATTGCCTTCGCCGCGTCTACAGTTGCAGGCAACGTGGGCAAGGATCGCGGCGTCTGAAGCGGCCCTGGAAGCCGGCCCACCACCGCAAGATATTGTTCACGCGCGATGCTCAACGATCCTTCTGCGGACGCAAGTTGACTACGTGCGGCCGCAAGCCGCGCTTCGGCAAGCGACGTATCCGTCCGCGTCACTTCCCCCACTTCAAAGCGTTCACGCGCCGCGCGCAATTCCTGCGAAATCAGTCGTACGTTGTTCTGACGCAAGGCCACGTTTTCAATCGCGCGACGCACTTCCATAAACGCCTCAACCGCGCTGAGAAGAACTTGTTGTTCGACATTGATCAAGGATTGACGCGTGCCAAGCACCGCTTCTTTCGACGTATCGATGGCAAGACGGTTCTGGCCATTGTCGTACACGGTCAAGTTTGCGCTGATATTTGCAGAGATGGTGTTCGAAACGGTGGGCGTGATGCTGCCACTTGTCGTTGAACTGCGTGTTGTCCCAAACTGGCGGGTTGCATCCGCAGACCAGTTGATCACCGGGCGCAAAGCGGCCACCGCCTGAGCAACATCCTCATCCGCTGCGCGCAACACCGCGCGGTTTTGTTCTAGCAATCCGCTGGTGTTGTACGCACCAACCATGGCATCCGCCAAAGTCTCGGCCTTGGCTGTCCCAGCACCAAGCGCCAATCCTATGGCAACGGTGACGCCGGCGAGCTTTGTGAAACCAGGCATATGTACTTTACTCCGCGTTAACATTCCAACGGTCTTGCGCATAAACGTAAGCGATTACAACGCAAAAACAGGGTCATTTTTGAAACCGGCCAAAACCGGCGCAGACGCGTTAAACGCAAAGCGCCAGGACACATGGCCGTCGATTTTGTGGCCGACTTGTACAACACCCAACTGATCCTGCATGAAGATGCAGCCAATCCGACCGCCTTCTTTCAGTTGCGCCAACAAGGTGTCTGGAACATCGACGACACCACCTTGCACCAAGATCACGTCATAAGGTCCGTGGTCCGGGGCACCTTGCGCAAGGGGACCCACATGAACAACAACGTTGTCTGCACCTTCTTCGGATAAGATCGTCTGCGCCTCTGCGGCCAAAATCTCATCATCTTCAACGGCAATCACCGCCTCAGCCATGCGGGCGATAACGGCAGATGAATAGCCATAGCCCACACCGATATCGAGCACGAGATCGTCATTCTCAACACCCACAGCGTCCAAAAGCTTGCCGAAGGTTCGCGGCTCCAGAACAACGCGCCCTGGCGCCAGTTTCACGTTTTCGCTGACATAGGCCGCCTCGACCTGTTCGGATGGCACAAACAGTTCGCGCCGCACGTTCAGCATCGCGTCGATGATCGGAAACTTTGTCACATCAGACGGGCGAACTTGGGTGTCCACCATTGAAACCCTGCGCGCGGCGTAGTCTGGCATAGCTAAACTCATTCGTTCAATTTCGAGTCTGTTAGTGCCATAGCAAACCCTGTTCAGCAATGCGTGAGATCGCGCAAACAATCGGGCATCGTCAGAAATGTCAGATATGTGATGTCTATTTGCGCACACCCCTGCAGGGATGGCAGGACTATGTGGCGTTGCGTCACCGAACGATACTTCGCCTGACGAAACCCCTTCAAACCAAACACGACGTTCGGCGATCTGTCAGACACGAGGTTCACATATATGATGAACAACATCGGCAACTTCGCAGAAGTGTTCACGAGCCTCTCAATCAAGCAGCGGCACGTCGCATAAACGACGCGGGGTTGCGCTCCACCACACAAGCCGTTATGCGCAGCAGACACACCACGCAGGCGAGTTGGCGGAGTGGTGACGCAGCGGATTGCAAATCCGTGTACACCGGTTCGATTCCGGTACTCGCCTCCACTTCACATCGTTACTTTAATTGGAATTGCAAACGCGGCGCGATGTGCGTTTGAGCGAGTGCCTGAACGCTCTTGCGGTGTTCATACGCTGTTGCAGCGTCGGAAGTTGCTTAATCTCAATTTCATGTAGTGGCGATATTGAGTGCGCGCTCTCAGCTCGGAACGCCCCTAAAAATTTTATGCAACCGGTTGCAAAATTCCGAAGATCGCATACAGTCGTGGCTGAAGATACGGTCGGCGCAAGGAGGAGGTGCGGTGAATTGTGTGTTCGGTGTGGGCAAACGCCCACATGTCGCGCCAGTTCGCGAGTGCCAAAAAGAAATCTGATCGACACGTGTTTTTTGTGCGGCCCGCCAGGGTCATCACAAGATTTACCCGGCAAAAGCTAACGCGCGATCCGGGCGCGCATCTTGGGAGGAAACATGAAAAAACTCTTTATCTCCGCGGGCATCGCTGCCCTGCTTGCAACATCGGCCGCGGCGCAAACGCTTGGCGTCTCTGTTGCACGATTTGATGACAACGGTCTAACCATCATGCGTAACGGCATGACAGAGCACGCCGCAACCATCGACGGTCTCGACCTCCAAGTCGAAGACGCACAGGATGACGTGGCCCGCCAGCTGGACCAGATCAACAACTTCATTGCTTCCGGTGTTGACGCGATCATCGTGAATGCCGTGGACACGAACGCAACAGAAGCCATGTCGCAGGCCGCCGCGTCCGCAGGCGTTCCGCTGGTCTACGTGAACCGCCAGCCGGTCAACATGGACACATTGCCAGATGGTCAGGCCTTTGTGGCGTCGAACGAAATTGAATCCGGCACGCTTGCCGCGTTCCGCATGTGTCAGGACCTGCGTGCAATGGGCAAATCTGGCGGCGCGAAAGCGTATATGCTGATGGGTCAGCTGTCCAATCAGGCCGCCGTGCAGCGCTCGAAAGACTTCCATGACGTCATCGGCATGGACATGTGCAACTTCATCGAACTCATCGATGAGCAGACAGCCAACTGGTCCCGCGATGAAGCGCAAGACCTTATGACCAACTGGATCTCTTCGGGTGAGCCATTCGACGCCGTGTTCGGCAACAACGACGAAATGGCCATCGGTGCTATTCAAGCGATGAAAGCGGCAGGTATCTCTATGGACGACGTTGTTGTCGGTGGCGTTGACGCGACACCTGACGCGCTTGTTGCCATGCAGGCCGGCGAAATGGACGTCACTGTGTTCCAGGACCTTGCCGGTCAGGGCGCAGGGTCCATCGACACAGCGCTTGCATTGGCAGCGGGTGAAGACGTCGACAAGACAGTGTTCATCCCATTCAAGCTCGTGACGCCTGAAAACGTTGGTGACTTCATCAACTAAAAGCTCAGCAGCTTTACACCTTCGGATGGCGCGAACCGCGCCGTCCGACCACCACGCCAAAATAGCGCCTTGGCACAGCACCCAAGGCAGGGGGAGAGACAATGTCTGACACCGCGCATGGGACAGGCGGGCTGAAGTTCGACGCAAAAAAGCGCGCTTGGCCGAACGAGCTCAACATCTTCATCGCCTTGATCATTATCGTGGCCGTGTTTGAAGCGCTTGGGCAGCTGCTCCCTTACATGAACAACCAAAGCTTCCTGTTCGACACACGGGATCGCTTTGACTCGATTTTCAATGAAGCGCGCCTGCGCATCATCATTCTACAAGTCGCAATCATCGGGATCATCGCGCTTGGCGTGACACAAGTGATCATTTCGGGCGGAATTGATCTGTCTTCGGGTCCTTTGGTCGGCGCAACCGCGATGATTGTGATGTCATTCGCTCAGACAGAGCTTGTGAACGGCAACCCGAACCCCAAAGCTGTGTTTGGCCCCTGGGCTTTTGATTTACCGGTCCTGATACCCATCGTCGTCGGATTGATATTTGGCGCTTTCATAGGTGCGATAAACGGCGCCCTAATCGCGTTCACCCGCATCCCGCCCTTCATTGCAACGCTCGGCATGTTCCTGATCTGCCGAGGCATCGCGCAGGCGTGGACACGCGGTCAGCCGGTGTCGTTCCCAACCGAAAGCTATGCCGCCCTTGGCAAGGGCATGATGCCGGTCTTCTGGTTCATCCTGCTTGCGGTGATCTTCCACGTGATCATGCGCTACACGCTCTATGGCAAACACACCTATGCGATTGGGTCCAACGAAGATGCCGCGCGTATGTCGGGCATTAACGTGCAGCGCCACAAGGTTCGCGTCTACATGATCGCGTCCATGTTGGCCGCCTTTGCCGCCGTGATCCTGAGTTCCAAGAACCTGACAGCGCAATCCGGCATGGGCACGTTTTACGAGCTCTATGCGATTGCCATGGCCGTTATCGGTGGCGTGAGCCTCACTGGCGGGCGCGGCTCCATCATCGGAACCGTCCTTGGTGCGATGGTGTTCGGCGTAATCCAATCCGGCTTCACCTACATCAAGCTCGACGCGTTCTACCAGTTGATGGCGATGGGCGCGATTATCATCAGTGCGGTGGTGCTCGACAAGATGCGCCAGGAACGCGGCGCGATGCGAAGTTAGGGGAGGCTGACATGTCCGACATCATTCTCGAAACCAAAGGCCTCACCAAGCACTACGGCGGTGTGCATGCCCTCAATGACGCGAACTTCACTCTGAAAAAGGGCGAACACGTCGCCATCATGGGCGACAACGGCGCGGGCAAATCCACCTTCGTGCGCCAGATCACCGGGGTGGAGCAACGCACAAGCGGTGAGATCATCTTTGACGGCCAGCCGGTGCACTTTGCTGGCCCGCTCGATGCCCGGAAAGCCGGGATCGAAACCGTGTTCCAAACACTGGCTCTCGCGGATGACCTTGATGTGCCGGACAACCTGTTTCTTGGCCGGGAAAAGACCTTCTGGGATTGGCTGGGGCCGTTTCGGTTCCTTGACTACAAGTCCATGCGCGCCGACACGATTGCCGGGCTGGAAAAGACCGCCGTCAAGATCCCAAACATTAAGAACACCATCCGCAACATGTCGGGAGGTCAACGCCAGTGCGTAGCCATCGCCCGGACAGCCACGTTCCATTCCAAACTGACGATCATGGACGAACCCACCGCCGCTCTCGGGGTTCAGGAAACCGCGCAGGTGGAAAACATCGTACGCACACTGAAAGAGGCCGGTGAACCGCTGATCCTGATCAGCCACAACATGCGGCAGGTGATGGACCTTGTTGATAGGATCATCGTGTTCCGCCGTGGGCGCATCGTGGCCAACCTCAAGAAAGAGGACACAGATGGTCAGGATGTCGTCGCCTATATCACAGGGGCCAAGACCGACCCCGCGTACGAGGTCGAAACCCTCTGACCCAAGCGCTTGGCAATAGACACACGCGGTTTTTCTCCGAAGCTGACTGGTTTTACACGCAACGCGCGCACGCTATCGTATGGGTTGTATCCGTGTCGGTGAAGGACGAGTAGATGGCGGTCACACTCAAAGAGGTTGCAGCGCTTGCGGGTGTCTCTCGATCTGCCGTTTCTCGATGCTATACTGAAGGCGCTTCTGTTTCTCCGTCGACGCGGGCCAAAATCAAGAAAGCCGCCGACCAGCTTGGCTATCATCCAAACGCCCTTGCGTCGTCCCTGACGACCGGGCGCACAAAACTCATCGGACTTGTCAGCAACAACTTTCATAACCCGATCTTTCTCGAGGTTTTTGACCTCTTCACCCGGCAACTTCAGGATCGCGGCCTTCGGCCATTGCTCGTCAACCTGAGTGACGAAACTGACCCCGAAGCGTCTGTGCGGATGCTCAAACAGTACTCTGTCGATGCCGTGATCGTGGCCTCTTCCACCCTGCCGGTCAGTTTTGCCGAAGGATTTCAGGCGGCAGGCGTTCCGGTTGTGCATTCCTTTGGGCGACTGACAGATCACCCAAAAGTGCACGTCGTCGGCATCGACAACAAACAAGCCGGTCGCATGGCCGCGCAAGAGCTTTTGCGACGCGAGTACAAACGTATCTCGATGCTGGCCGGTCCGGAAAGCGCGACCTCGACGCAAGACCGTTTGTTCGGCTTTCTCGACGCGCTCAAATCCGCGCCCGGTGTTGAGGTCTCGACGTCGTTTGCCACCGCGTATTCGTTCGACGCAGGCTGGGAGGAGATGAACCGCTTGATTGCCGAGGGCGATATCGCCCAGGGCTATTTCTGTGGCGACGATGTTCTGTCGATTGGAGTCCTGTCAGCCCTGCAGGCAGCCGGGTTTGAGGTGCCAAAAGACGTCGGTTTGATCGGCCTGAACGACATGGAAATGGCGCGCTGGAACAACATCAATCTGACCACGATCCGCCAACCCATCCCCGAAGTGGTTCGGCTCTCGGTTGAGATGGTCTGCGACATGCTTGACCAATCTGCCGTGCCGCCGAAAGCGCATTTGTTGCCATGCGAAGTGGTAGAGCGTGGGACACTAGGCGCGGTACAGCCCGAGTAGCTACGCAACGGCGATCAAAAGCCGTCGCGCCTCTATGTCCTGTCCCAAGTAAAGCTAGCGCAGCGAGGCTGGCCGCGCATCCACCCAAGCACCACTCGCTTTTGCCGAGGCCACACATTGATGCACCGCCGACATGGATCGTAACCCATCCACAGCCGTCGGAAACGCGCCGTGCGGCTCACCTCGGATAGCCGCCGCCAAATCGACATAGATGTTTGCCACCGCCATCGGGAAACCTTCCGGATGCGCAATCGCCACGCGACTGAGCCGAGACGCCTCGTCCGACAAACTGCCTTCGCCCTTCTCCATGATCTGGGTTCGCCCACCAACCGGCGTGTACATCACCTGATTGGGCTGTTCGGACCACCACTTGAGACCACCCGTTTCTCCAAACACCTGAATATCAAACCCGTGCTGACGCCCAATCGCCACCGAAGACGTCCAAAGCCGCCCGACAGTGCCGCCTTCCATCCGGAAATTCACCATGGCGTCGTCTTCCAACTCCCGGCTTGGGATCGTCGAGGCAAAGTCGGCAGAGACCTCTTTCACCTCGTCGCCCGCGATGAAGCTTGCCATATGCAGCGCGTGGATACCGCAATCCGCAAACTGCCCCGACACGCCTGCCATCGCTGGATCATAACGCCAGCGCGCACGGGGGTTGTCGGCATCCGTGGCATCCCCGTGGTGCCCGTGGCTGAAGTTTGTCACGATCACGCGCACCTTACCGATCTCACCGCTGGCCACCATGTGCCGCATCTGGCGCGCCATCGGGTAGGCCGAATAACAATAGTTCACCGCACAAATCTTGCCCGAGGACTTGGCAATCGCGACAATCTCTTCGCCCTCTTCCACAGTCATGGTCATCGGCTTTTCACAGAGCACGTTGAACCCGGCTTCCAGAAACGCCTTGGTGATCTCAAAATGGGTTGAATTCGGTGTGGCGACAGTGACCAGATCAACCCGGTCCTCCCGGCCACGCTCCCCTTCCAGCATCTCTTGCCAGTTGCCGTAGGCCCGGTCCGCCGCGACGCCTAACCGTTGCGCATAGTCTTTGCCGCGCTTCGCGTCGTGGTCCAAAGCCCCCGCTGCCAGCACAAAATTACCATCTGCCTGCGCGCCCATGCGGTGGGCTGGCCCGATCTGGCTGCCTTCACCGCCGCCGATCATGCCCCAATTCAATCTTGTCATAGATGGACCTCTCAGAAACCGATGGATTGCAGATATTCACGGTTCGCTTGCGCGTCCTCGGTCGGTGTGCCGGGCAAGGTCGGGTCGCAATCCTGCTCAACAGTGCACCACCCGTCAAACCCGGCATCCAGCAGGATCTGCCGCACGGCGGGAAAGTCCACGTCCCCCTGCCCGAGGTTGCAGAAAATGCCCTGCCCGCAGGCTTTGTAGAAATCCGTCCGGTTCGCGACGACATCTGCTTTCACCACCGGGTCGATATCCTTGAAATGCATATAGCTGATACGTCCAATGTGGCGCTGCATGAACGCGACGGGATCGAATCCTGCATACGAGTGATGGCCAGTATCAAAGCAGATCTTGAGAAGGTCTTCGCTGACCTCATCCAACAGTCGCTCCAATTCCGGTTCGAAATCCATGAACCCCGCCGCGTGGGCATGAATGCCAACCGTCAAGCCATGATCGACGCCAATGCGCGCAGCCTCCGCAATCCGGTCGCGGAACGCGGCCCACTCGTCATCACCCATCTGTTCCGCTTCATCCGCCCGGCCTGCCGTTGGCGCGCGACGTGGAGAGATGGAGTCAATCAAAACAAGGTGCTGCGCTCCATGCGCCTGCAATGCATTGCAGGTCCGAACAGTGCCATCCAGAACGTCATCCCATTTCGCCGGATCATGGAATGGGCGGAACACCACGCCACCGATCAGTTCAAGATCGAACTCCGACAGCGCCTCTTTCAAAACCACCGGGTCTTCGGGCATGAACCCCACCGGCCCTAGCTCAATGCCCTTGTAACCCGCCTCAGCACACTCTTTCAAAACGGTGCGCCATGTCGGGTTGCGCGGGTCGTCCGCAAATTCGACGCCCCAGGAACATGGCGCATTGCCAATCAAAATGGTCATGTTGGGTTCCTTATCCGTGGGAAACGCTTTGCCAGCGCCCGGTATCCGCCGATTCCAATGCGGCGTGTGTCAATCGAATGACGGCAAGACCGTCTTCAAACGTCGGCCAAACGGGGTCGCCCGTGTGAATGGCCGTCAGAAAATCCTTGGCCTCGATGATGATCTGGTCCTGATACCCGGTGCCATGCCCTGGCCCCTGACAGAATGGCAGGTAATCGGGATGCTCTGGCCCCGTCAGGATCTTGGTAAACCCCCGGGTCGCCTCTGGCCCCTCCATCCGGTAGAGCCACAGCGCGTTCTGATCTTCCTGATCAAACCGGATCGCGCCTTTTGTGCCGGAGATTTCATAAGCATAGCCCATCTTCCGCCCGGTCGCGACGCGTGAGGCATAGATGTGCCCCATCACACCAGACGAGAATCGGCACATCATTTGCATGTGATCATCGTTGGTGACCTTCCCGCCGGGTCGATCCTCATGCACCGTCTCAAGCTCTGCTATCACGCGGTCAATCGGCCCCATGAGCGCGAGAGCAGCATTAAAGATGTGCGGCGCCAAGTCGCCGATACAGCCATTGGCCATCCCGTCCGTGCGCCATGTGGTGGGAAGCGCAGGATCAGCGAGAAAATCCTCGGTCATCTCGGCCCGGAACCACGTGACATCACCGATCACACCGTCCTGCAACAACTGGCGCGCGTATTGCGTGGCCGGGGTCCGAACGTAGTTGTAGCCCACCATGTTGGTGTGGCCCTGCGCAGCTTTGACCATCGCCTCGGCATCTTCCAGCGACGCGCCCATCGGCTTTTCGCACAGCACCGGCTTGCCCAAGGCAAAGGCAGCTTCCGCAATCTCGCGGTGCAGCTTTTGCGGCGTGGCAATCACAATCGCCTCGACCTTAGGGTCCTCGACCAAGGCCTTCCACGACGACGTTGCCCGTTGAAACCCAAAGCTTTTTCGGTACTCTTCGGCGGACGCATCCGACGACGCGCAGATCTTCTCAAGCCGGGGGCGCAGCGCGGTGTCAAACACGGCCCCGACAGATGCCATGGCAACGGAATGGGCTTTCCCCATGTATCCGCCACCGACGATGCCAATGCCGATCTCGGCCCTGTCTACAGTCATCGTCCCTCCTCCCCAGAAAGGTCTTGCAACCGGTTGCAAAATTGATACCTTCGGAATTGCGACGGCACAAGCGACAATGTTCGAGTCGAATAAGAATTGCCGCGCATTGGGAGGACAACATGACGGACCAATCGGTGCGCCTTACCGTGGCGCAGGCGATCATTCGGTATCTGGATAACCAGTTTATCGAAGTGGACGGGCAAGAGATGCGCGTTTGCGGCGGCGGGTTCGGAATATTCGGTCATGGCAATGTCACCTGCTTGGGAGAGGCGCTCTACGATACGCGCGACACCCTCCCGCTCTACCGAGGTCAGAACGAACAAGGCATGGGCTTTGCAGCGGCGGGCTATGCCAAGCAATGGCTTCGCCAACGCTTCATGTTCTGCACGGCGTCTGCTGGTCCGGGTACGGCGAACCTTTTGACATCTGCGGCCCTTGCCCACGCGAACCGTCTGCCGGTTCTGATGCTCTGCGGGGATACGTTCATCACCCGCCTGCCCGACCCGGTGCTCCAGCAACTCGAACATTTCGGCGACCCGACCTTTGGCCTGAACGACGCGTTCAAAACCGTCTCGCGCTATTGGGATCGGATCACGCATCCGGCGCAGATCATCCAATCGCTGCCTGCTGCCATGGCTACGATGCTCGACCCGGCAGATTGCGGCCCCGCGTTCATCGCGTTGCCGCAGGACATTCAGGGGTGGGCGTACGACTACCCGGTTGAGATGTTTGCCAAAAAGGTCCACCGCATCCGCCGCATTACGCCTGACGCGCGCGAAGTGGCAGACGCGGTCGCGGCTTTTAAATCAGCCAAACGCCCCATGATTATTGCCGGAGGTGGCGTCCAATACTCGGGTGCTGTGGCCGAGCTTACGACCTTTGCAGAAGCACACGAAATTCCAGTTGTCCAAACCATCGCTGGCCGCGCGAACATGGTGGCAACCCACCCGCTAAACATCGGCCCCATTGGCGTCACCGGATCAGACAGCGCCAATGCCATCGCCGAAGAGGCGGACGTGATCCTGTCGGTCGGTTGCCGCCTGCAAGACTTCACCACCGGGTCGTGGACCGCCTTCGCCAAAGACGCGCAGATCATCAGCCTGAACGCCGCCCGCCATGACGCGGGCAAGCACCGGTCCTTGCCCATCGTCGGAGACGCCAAGCTTGGCCTGCAAGCGCTGCAATCCGCGATGCAGGGCTACACGGCGCCAAGCGGATGGACCGACAAAGCCAAATCTGAACGCGCCAAATGGGACGCCTACGTTGCTGACAATGTATCCTATGGCAACCGCCCGAACTCCTACGCCCAAGCCATCGGCGTTGTGAACGACCTCTGCGACAAGCGTGACCGCGTGGTCGCCGCCGCAGGGGGCCTACCCGCCGAGGTCACCGCCAACTGGCGGACCTTGGACATCGGCACAGTCGATGTGGAATTCGGCTTTTCCTGCATGGGCTATGAAATCGCCGGAGCTTGGGGCGCACGCATCGCCCAATCCCAGCGCGAACCGAAACAGGACACCATCGTTTTCTGCGGTGACGGCTCGTATCTTTTGATGAACTCCGACATCTATTCGTCGGTCCTCACGAACAAGAAACTGATCATCCTCGTCCTCGACAACGGCGGCTTTGCGGTAATCAACAAGCTGCAGAACAACACAGGCAACGAAAGTTACAACAACCTGATCGCCGACACACCTACCGCGACCAACCAATTCGCCGTCGATTTCGAAGCCCACGCCGCGAGCATGGGGGCCAACGCCGAAACTGTCGCAAATCCTTCGGAACTGGCCGAGGCGTTCAAGCGCGCGAAAGCGGCCGACAAAACGAGCGTCATCGTCATGAAAGTCGACGCCTACGAGGGCTGGACCACCGAAGGCCACACATGGTGGGAGGTCGGAACACCCCACGTCACTGACAACGCCAAGGTGCAGGCCGCGCATGCGGATTGGGAAAGCAGTCGATCCAAACAACGGCGCGGTGTCTAGGTGTCACATCTGTTTGAAGGCATAAAACAAAACAATTTCATTGTGATCGGGCGTGCAGGGATCGACATCTTCACTGACGCCGGCGTCGCCGTTGAAGATGCAGAGCGCGTAAGCGTGGGCCTTGGCGGGTCCTCTGCCAACATCGCCGCAGGTATCGTCAAATTGGGCGGTCAGGCGTCGCTCGTCACCCGAGTCTCAGACGACAGCATCGGCAGCTATTGCGTCGAACAGCTCAAACGCTACGGCGTGCGCACCGACTATGTTACTCCGGTGGGTGGCGAATACCGCAACTCGCTGGCCTTCTACGAAAGCCGCGTCGAGGGCCACCGGAACGTCATCTACCGCAACGGCGCGGCGGACTTTCAGATGGATCAGGATGACGTTACCAAGGTGGACTACACCCAATTCGGCGCGCTGATCACAGCAGGCACCGTGTTTGCCGCCGAACCCTCGCGGTCCGCCACGTTCAAAGCTTTTGAGCTTGCCAAAAACGCGGGCCTCCCGATCATCTTCGACGTCGACTACCGCCCCTATTCGTGGCCGTCGCCGCAGGTGGCGGAGGAAGTCCTCACGATGGCAGCGAAGCAGTCCGACCTGATCGTCGGCAATGACGAGGAATTCGGCTTCATGGCAGGCGACTTTGACAAAGGCCTCGCCAAGGCCCGCGAGCTAAGCGTAACAGTCCCGCTCATCATCTACAAGATGGGCGAACACGGCGCGATCACCTTCTCAGGCGGCGAAGAAATCCGTACTGGCATCTACCCTGTCGAGGCGCTCAAACCCACCGGTGCGGGCGACAGCTTTATGGCGGGGTTTGTCACCTCTATCGCCGACGGGCACGACCTGCACACGTCCCTCTTGCGCGGCTCCGCCTGCGCGTCGATCACCGTGTCCCGCCCCGGCTGCGCGCCGGCCATGGCCGATACCAAAACGCTCGAAGACTTCCTCAACTCACACCCCGGCCCCACAACACCGTAAAGGAGCCTGTCCCATGCACATCGCGCCCTATGACAACCAGAACAAACCGATTGTCGATGTCGAAGACAGCACGGTGCCTCTAAATTATTTCAACATCGTCAAGCTGGAAGCGGGTCAGGCGTTTGACTACCAGACCCCGGGGTATGAAACGTGCATTGTGCCCGCCACTGGCACCGTTGATGTGGAAGTCGAAGGCTTCTCTGCAACCGATTTGGGCGGGCGCGGCGAAGACGTGTGGGATGGCGAACCGGAGGGCGTCTATGTCCCCTCCGGCGCCAAAGCCACGATGATCGCAAAGGACACAACCGAAGTGTTCGTCGCCGGTGCCAAATTCGACGAAACGCTTGAACCTTTCGCGGTCCGCTCAGATGAGCTGGATCTCGTCCAATACGGGTCCGACGACACCAAAACCCACCGCAAGATCAAGCATATCCTCGGCCAGAAACAGCACGGCAAAGTGGGGCGCCTGCTTGTCTCCGAACTCTTCACTGTTGGCCAAGGCGGCTGGTCAGGTTTCCCGAGCCACAAGCACGACACGGATCGCCTGCCAGACGAAACACGGCATGACGAGACCTACAACTTCCGCTTTCGCCCGAACCACGGCTCTGGCGTGCAGATGCTGCAACGCGAAGACGGCAAACCAGGCGACGCCTATCACATCGTCGATGGCTCCACGATTTGCCTTGACCGCGGCTACCACCCTTGTGCGGTGCTGCCCGGGTACGAGATGTACTACTTCACAATCCTTGGCGGCCTCTCGCAACGGTCGCTGGTGCAGTATTTCCAACCGTCCCACGCCTACCAGATCGAAACGATCCCCGGCATCAAAGATATGATCGCCAAGTTCAAATGACACTGGCCACGTTGTCCGAGGTCCTGCAACCCGCGCTCAGGAACGGGTACGCCGTCGCGGGCATGGTTACCCTCGGCTGGGAAGACATGCGCGCCTACGTGGCGGCGGCGGAGACCGAAAAATGCCCGGTGATCCTTCAAGCCGGTCCAAGCTGCCGCGAGCACACACCTTTGCCCATTCTGGGCAAGATGTTCTGCCATTTGGCGGAAGAGGCATCCGTGCCGGTCGTCGCCCATCTCGATCACGGGTACACGTACGAGGAGTGCCAGACGGCGCTAGATTCAGGCTTCACGTCTCTAATGTTCGACGGCTCCCGCAAGCCGCTCAACCAGAACATAGATGAAACCGCCCGCGTGGCGGAACTCGCGCACAGTGCGGGCATTTCCTGCGAGGGCGAGATCGGATTTGTCGGCTACAGCGGTGGGGAGCAGTCGAACGGCACCGACCCGGACGAGGCAAGCACCTTCGTCAAAGACAGTGGCGTGGATGCGATGGCCATCTCGGTCGGCAACGTCCACCTCCAGCAAGACCAAAGCGGCGGACTGGACGAAGACCGCATTGCGGCCATTCAAGCGCAAACAAACGTTCCGTTGGTCATCCACGGCGGGTCTGGCGTCCCAGCCGCGCAACGCAAACACCTCGCGACAACCACCAATATCTGCAAGTTCAACATCGGAACGGAACTGCGCATGGCGTTCGGAGCAGCCGTCCGCACCGCTATCAATTCAACCCCCGACCGGTTCGACCGCGTTCAAATCCTGCGCGACACGCATGATCCGATGGTCGCCGCCGCCCGCACCGTCCTGCGCACGATGAAAGGAGCCTCCACATGATCCGAATTGGCCTTTTGGGATGCGGTCGTATCGGCCAAGTCCACGCTCGTGCAATCAAGGACCTTCCAGATGCAACCGTCACTGCGGTCTCTGACGCGATGGTCCCAGCCGCAGAGGCACTGGCCGCCAAAACCGGGGCCGAGGTGCGCGACACGGGTGCAATCATTGAAAGCCAGGACATCGACGCGGTGGTGGTCGGCACACCAACGACGACGCATTACGATATCATCCATAAAGCCGCGCGCGCAGGCAAAGGCATCTTCTGCGAAAAGCCGGTGGACCTGTCATCAGACCGCATCCGCGACTGCATCAAAGTGGTCGAAGAAACTGGCGTGCCATTCTTCACCGCCTTCAATCGGCGCTTTGATCCCAACTTCGCAGCCCTTCAGGCCCGGATCGCAAACGGAGACATCGGACAGGTCGAACTCGTCACCATCTTGTCCCGCGATCCTGCCCCGCCCCCGATCGACTACATCAAAACGTCCGGCGGGCTCTTCAGGGACATGATGATCCACGACCTCGACATGGCGCGATTCCTGCTGGGCGAAGACCCCGTATCGGTCTTTGCGGTTGGGTCCTCCCTCGTGGACCCCGAAATCGGCAAAGCCGGAGACGTCGACACCGCTGCGGTAACGCTGACGACCAAGAGCGGTGCCATCTGCCAAATCTCAAACTCCCGCCGCGCGTCCTATGGCTATGACCAACGGATTGAGGTGCATGGGGCCAAAGGCATGCTCCGCGCGCACAACCAGCTCGAAAACTCGGTCGAGTTCGCTGGCAGCCACGGCTTCACCGCCGCCCCTGCGCAGAACTTCTTTCTCGAACGCTACGAACGCGCCTACGCGGCTGAGATGGCCAGCTTTGTCGAAGCGCTTAGCACTGGCAACGCCCCAAAGCCGGACATTCACGACGGCCTTAAGGCGCAACTGATGGCAGATGCTGCGGCAGAAAGCCTTGAGACAGGTCAGCCGATAAAACTGGCCTAGCCCTTACCCTGGCTCGGCACTCAAGGTCTCAGGCTGTGGCGCGTCCAACTCTTTGTTTCGGCGCCCCAGCTCTGCATCCAGCAACGCGCCGATCAAAACGATGAACGCCGACAGCCAAAGCCACGTCAGCAGCACAATGACCCCGCCCAGCGCGCCGAAGGTTTCGTTATACGACCCGAAGGACTGCACGTAGCTGCTGAACCCATAGCTGCCTGCCACCCACAGCGCACAAGCAACCACCGCGCCCGGCGTAACCCAACGGTCCGGTCGCGACGCAATATCAGGCCCAAACCGATACAAAAGCGCGATGCCAATCACGCCCATGAAGAAAAGCACGGGCCAACGTAGAAAAAGCACGACATCGACAAACCAAGGCACGGCGCTGAAAAACGCAGCCAACGCCGGGATTGCGGCCACCACGACCACCGCCATGATCAGACCAAACATGATCATAAGAGTCAGGCCCACGTTCAAGGCTTTGACCAACACGAACCCACGGCTTTCGACACGGTCATGGATCACGTTCAACCCGGAAACAAAATTTGCAACCGCGCGCGACGCGGAATAAAGCGCGATGCCAATCGCAAGCGCCGCCGCAAAGCTGAGTGAAGAACTGTCCGCCGAAGCCACCGCCTGCAATTGACCCAAAATGATGCTCTCGGCCGCTTCAGGCAACATGCCGGTGATATCGCCACTATTCTGAACCAAAACATCCGCATCAATCACCATCCCCGTCAGCGCAACTGCAGCTGTAATCCCCGGAAAAAGCGAAAGAAGTCCGTAAAACGCAATCCCCGCTGCAATCAGCCCCAGATTCTGTGCGCTTTGCTTCTGCCAAACGCTCCAAAGCAGGCCAAAAGCACCGAAAAAAGAGCGGAGATGTAAGGGCATACGTGCCTCCTTGTCTCTCTTACAGGAAGAGTGCTGTGTCATACTGTCAAGACGTGGGATAGCGCGTCAGCGCATGATGCGCAGGGTGATGATCTCAAATGGGTTTACGAGCAGCTTCAAATACCGCCCGTCCAATGTCAGATCAGACGCCACCTCAGCCCCGAGCAAATCGGTCCGCACCACACTGGTCGGCGCTTCGGCAAAGGTGAACACAGTCTCGCACGCTTCACCTCGCGCCTCGAATGCACGCACTTCGTAGCCCGCAGCATCAGGCAACGGCATCAAGGTCTCGATGATCACACCCGGCGTGCTGCAGGCGACAAATGCGTCTGCAGGCTCCGCAACCGGCGTGGCATTCGATTCAACAACCCGCAGCGGTAAGTTCAAATCATAAGCAGCGTGATCCAGCACAGACCGATCCTCTCCATCATAAGGCAGCAACGCATAGGTAAACCGATGGTTCCCCTGATCTGCGTTCGGGTCCGGTGAGGTTGCGCATTTGATCAGTGTCAGCCGCATCATGTTGCGATGTATGTCGTAGCCGTATTTGCAATCGTTCAGCAGCGCCACCGCCCCGCGATCATCGCAGACCTGCGCCCATTTCTGCGCTGGAACCTCGAACCGCGCCGCGTCAAATGCCGTATCGCGCGATGTGGCGCGTTCGATGACACCCCATTGAATATCGAACAACGCCTTTGGCGCGGTGATCGCCACGGGAAACGCCGCTTTCAAAAGCGTATGGGTCTCGTGCCAGTCGGCGACCGTCAAAAAATCAAGCCGCCGCGACCCGGCGGTCAGGCGAATGGTCTGGGTGATTGTGCTGCGCCGCCAGTGGTGAACGATCCGCAAAGCCGCGCGGATGGGGCCGTCTTCGACAATCTCGACCTGTCCGGGCGCGTCAATCGCATCCTGCCGATCCTCGATATGCGGATCGATATCCCACGCATCCCAGCAGATCGGACGGTCCTCGAAGACCTGCAACTGGTTACCCAATTTGCCTTGGGCCAAAACCTCACGCCCAGTTTCCAGATCAACTACACTGGAAAGCTGCCCATTCGGCAGAACCTCTACCCGCAAGAGTCCGTTGTTGATCACATGAAACCCGTCACGTTCCTTGATCTGAACCGAGCGTTCAGGAAGCCGCGCGGCGGATAGCGGCGTCACGGAATAGGCCGACACGTCCGGCAACCAGTAAAGCGTTCCGCCCTCCAACACCTGCCCCGGCGCATCCGTCGGTGCGTCGGTTTTCACAAGACGGTTGCCTCTGGTCGGCGCGGTATTTAGCGCGTGTGGCTCTACTCCCGACAACGCCTTGGCACATACCCGCGCTGCGTTTTCAACCGCACTAAAGATCGCGTGAAAATCCCGTTTGGCGTCGTCATACACCGCGCCAATAGACGTACCGGTTACGATGTCATGGAACTGGTTGAGGCACAGCAGCTTCCAAGCCTCGGTCAGGTTGGGTGCTTTCCCGGCCATCACGGCCAGGGCTTCGGCCTCGTGAAATGCCACTTCCGCCTTGCGGTTCGCACGTTTGATCCACGCTTGCGAGGTAAACACCCCGCGATGGCCTTCCATGTAATGCTCGCCCGTCCAGACCGGCATCTCGTCGCGTTTGGCCTCAATCGCATCGAGCGACGCCCGTACCGTGCTCATCTTGAGCCGCGGCATCCCCGGCATCCGGTCATAGGCGTGGGCTTTGGCTAGCAAGTCTTCAGTCGGCCCACCACCGCCATCGCCATAGCCAAAGCAAATGGGAAGGTTGTCGCGCTGATCACCGGTGGCGTGGGTGACCGTGCCCATGACTTCGCCCGCGCTCAGATCGCTTTTGTAGTTCGTGGGGAACGGCAGGTACTGCACCTTGCGCGGCGTGGTCAGGATATGGGCCATTACCTGACTGCCATCGATCCCTTCCCAGACATGAGAGGACCACGGCACACGGTTGATCTGGTTCCAGTTGAGCTTGTTGGTCACAAACCACTTCAGCCCGGCCTGCCGCATCAATTGCGGGATCTGCCCGGGAAAGCCGAATGTGTCGGGGAGCCACAAAACCATGGTTTCCACATCACCAAAATGCTCTGCAAAATACGACCGACCCAGCTTCAACTGCCGCACCAACGCTTCACCACCCGGAATGTTGAGGTCCGGCTCGACCCACATGCCGCCCATGACCTCCCACCGGCCCTCATCCACCCGTTCCTGAATGCGGCTGAAGAGGTCGGGGTAATCCTTGGCCGTCATCTCATAAAGCGCAGGCTGGGAATGGCTGAACAGGAACTCCGGATCACGATCCATCAGGCGCAGCACATTCGAATAAGTCCGCGCATTCTTTAGTCGGATTTGGTCCACCGTCCAAAGATAGGCGATGTCCATATGCGCATGACCAATGCCATGCAGCGTGACATCCAGCGGTTGGCCCGCCTCCTCGATCCCTTGGCGCAAAAGACGCAAAGCCTCAGGCACAGAGGCATAAAACGCCTCACCCATAGGATCGCGGGTATCAAGCGCCTGAAACGCGGTGTCGAGCGCATCCAGAAGCCCTGGCGCTTCGGGTGTATGCAAGCCAAGGTGTCCGAGCGTATCAAACGCGGCGTTGGCCAATCGCAGGAACGCCACCGTGTGCGGACACCGCTCCACCAAGGCCGGGCGCCCCATGTAAAGCTTTGCTTTGGCCTCTGGGTCAGGCGGCCATCCTGCCAAACCGGTCCAGCCATGCAGTGACACGACATGCGGCTTGCCATCCGCCATCCGCGAATAAAGCGGGATCGTGTGGTGATACCGATCCGCAGAAGCAATTGGCTCCTGATCGATATGCACAAGCGATTCCGGATGATTGAAGATGTCCCCCAGCACCCCTAGCGGAAGGTGCAGGGCAAGCTGCATCTTGTCCCACCCCTCCGGCACTGTGAAAGTGCTCGTCATGACAAAGTTGAGGTCAGCATGCCCCCAATAGCTGTCATGCGGCACGTCATAGGCACCTTCGGGGTCATGCACCTGCACCGCATCCACGCGCGGACCGGGCAAAGGCACAACCCGGAAGGGTGGCAACGGTACCGACCGCCGATGCACCATCGGTTCAATCAGCTTCAGCCGCGCCCCGATCTTGTCCTTGGTCAGCCGCCACTGATGGTGGGTTGCAATCAACGGTGTCACCCCGCGACGAGCTCAAATCCGTCGACTGTTCCACGCATCACAGTCAGCGCCTTACGCGCTTCGGCCTCCTTGGTCTCCGGATCCCACTCGGACCCACCCTGCCCCCAGGAGCGCTGCAAGTCCGGCCAAGGGATGGAATCGATCAAAAGCTGCGTATACGGATGCTGTGGTGCACCGATGACTTCTTTCGGCGGCCCAGCCTCCACCACATGCCCTTTATAAAGGACCATCACGTAGTCGCTGACGTGATACGCCGTGGCAAGGTCATGAGTGATGTAGAGGATCGAAATCCCGTATTTGTCCTTCAGGTCGTAGATGTTCGACAAGATCGTCGCCCGCAAGGACGCATCGACCATAGACACAGGTTCATCGGCAATCAAAAGCTTCGGCGACAGCATCAACGCCCGTGCCACGATCAAACGCTGGCGTTGCCCACCCGACAGCTGATGCGGAAGACGGAAGAGCACACGTCTGAACTCCAGTCACCCGTCCCGATCTCGT
>ERZ1740070.280-NODE-280-length-36007-cov-16.751558_pt1 | contig 36007 bp, 34 predicted proteins | sample MGYA00581734_ERZ1740070 | MGnify/ENA primary metagenome ERZ1740070 (study PRJEB43018, sample SAMN04849744) | marine metagenome | isolation source: floating plastic debris | place: Pacific Ocean | collected 2008-09-01 | study: EMG produced TPA metagenomics... | reverse complement strand
TGCCTCTGATACGCGTTGGCGAAACACATCCTTTGGCGGTTCTCCCCAGCTTGGCTCCCAATACAAGGCATCTAGCTCAACGTGGGGCAGTTGCGATCGCTGAGACACCTCACGAGCCAAAGTTGTCTTACCAGAGCCAGATGTCCCCACTACTACAATGCGCTGACTGGAAAAACCTGCTCGCATAACTATTAGGTTTCAACATTACTCGGCTTCGGTCATAGCAACCTATCAGCTAAAAATACCCAAATTAAAACTTAACCAAGCAATCTAAGTCCAGTTCAAAAGTCGTCATAGGGGTAGTAAGTAGATCAGTGTAATTATCTTTTCTATTTTACAGATAATTACACTGATCTACTTACTACTGGCTAACTATAAAAGTCCACTAAAACTTTCACGTACAGCCCATCTTATGGCTTTTCTTCCTGAAGAAGCCATGGCGGAACTATGCTGTCTAAAACAAAGATTACAGCAAGGAAAAATGTCTCCTTGGGAGATTCGAAAACGACTTACCCATGAATTTCTAATCTTATTCTTTGCTTATTATATCCAGGTCCAGCTAGAGAATTTATTTCTACCATCCGGTGACCATAACCATATCGACGACTAAATCCTAACTTTGTTAATCTCTATAAACATAGACTCCCCATGTTTCGAAAAAAACAACCAAGTCCACCAACGTCATTCTCGTTAGAAACTGACAGTATTGATAGCCTTGAATTAAACATTCGGCTATCTGGTTCAACGATTGTTAGGCTGCTGTCAATTACAATAGCCGTGATATTTGGCTCTGGAGTTTTGGTACATAAAACCTCTACAGAAACTCCATTAGCCGATCCTCCCGCCAAGACAGTAGAGTTACCGTCATAAAAGCCTTGATAAACAGCTTGCTAAGGTTGCTCTGTCTTGATCTGTAGCAGTCGATTAAACCCTGTTCAATAATGCCCCATCAAAGATCAAGTAGCAGTTAAGCGTTTGCCAAGTGTCGATGGACAAACTGTACACAAATCGACCCTTCACCGACACCAGATGCCACTCGCTTTACCGAGCCATGGCGCACATCACCCACCGCAAAAATCCCTGGCACATTTGTTTCCAATAAAAATCGGTCTCGCTCCAATGGCCAGGGTGTGCCGTTAGGAATATCTGGCCCGCTGTAAAGAAAGCCCCGCTCATCTCGTTGTACGGTGCCTTCAAGCCAGTCCGTACTTGGTGTTGCCCCAATAAAAATAAACAGCGAGTTTGTCTTAAACGTTTTCACTTCATCTGTCTGAGAATCTTTTACTAAAATCTCTTCTAATCTGTCGTCGCCTTTTGCCTCCACCACACTGTGGAATGGCATCACCTCAATGTTGTCAGTGCCTGCAATCTGGTCGATCAAATACTGCGACATACTCTTGGTCAGCGACTCACCCCGCACTAACATCCTTACCCGATGCGCATACTTTGAGAAATACATGGCGGCCTGCCCTGCCGAGTTGGCACCGCCCACCACATACACATCTTCATCTTGACAGGCTGCCGCCTCCGTTTGGGCGGCACCGTAGTAAACGCCAGCGCCGGTAAACTGCTCTACACCGGTTACTGTCAGACGTCGCCAAGACACCCCCATCGCTAAAATCAGCGCATGGCAGCTAATCTCACTGCCGTCCGACAGGGTAATAATGCGATAGTTGTCCTCCAGGCGAATGGCCTTTGCCTCCTGGGGGGTCAAAATCTCCACGCCAAAGCGCTTTGCTTGGGTCACTGCCCGCCGAGCCAGGTCACTGCCGCTCAACCCCACAGGAAAGCCCAAATAGTTTTCAATTCGAGAGCTGGTACCCGCTTGTCCACCGGGGGCCTCTCGCTCAATCATGACGGTGCGTAGTCCTTCCGATGCACCGTATACCGCTGCCGCCAGCCCTGCTGGACCACCGCCCACAATCACTAAGTCATAAAAGGGCTTTGCTGCCTCAGTTTGCATCCCCACCTGCTGGGCCAGGTCAGCGGTACTGGGTTTGACCAGTTTTTCTCCACTGGGTAACAGCACCAATGGGAGACAAGGATTGTCTTTTTCTCCTGCATAGGTTACCAGCTGTTGTGCTTCCTGGTTTGACTCAATATCTAACCAGCGATAGGGTACCTGGTTCCGGGAGAGAAAATCCCTCAGCGCATGGGAATTGGGCGACCAGCGATCGCTAATGACCTTCACCCCCTGAAATTCTGGCTTAAATGTGGCTTGCCAGTCGTGGATCAGGTCATCCAGCACCGGATACAGCTTTTCCTCGGGTGGATCCCATGGCTTTAGCAAGTAATAGTCTAACTGCGCTGTATTGATGGCATCAATGGCCGCATTTGTATCTGCATAGGCCGTCAGCAGTGCCCGCTTGGCCTTGGGAAAAATCTCAGAGCCCTGACTTAAAAATTCGACACCGCTCATGCCCGGCATGCGCTGATCGGCCAAAAATAGTGCCACCGTATTGCCGCGCAGCTTTAGCTGCTGGGTGGCCTCTAGTGCTTTTGCACCCGAGTCAGCACGCACAATACGAAAGCGCTCCCCATACTGCTTACGCAGGTCACGGGAAATGGTCTGTAGTACAGCAGGATCATCATCAATGGTCAGAATGACAGGCTTATCCATGGGGCAAGGGCGAACTCATTTCTCGCATTTTGACAAATTCTGAGCCGTCTTTGCATGGGAATGATTAGACTTTACCCATAGACAGAATTAATCGGTGAATTGTCGTCGTTTTCAATTAAAACCAATGGACTTGGGTCAACAGTTTGAGGGACAAGGCTACGTTGTTCTGAATAAAATTTTTGAGAAAAATGAAATCGACCAAATCACCCATATCGTTGATCGCATCTATGGCCAGTGGCGAGAGGAAAATCACCATGCCTTGGTTGAGCAACAGCTGATCAATATGCACTCGCTCACCCATCCTAAGTATTTTGCAGACCACAGCCACGAGCGTCTTCAGTTCTTTAATCTGATGGCGTCTGCCAAGCTTGCCGAGGCCCTAGAATGTATGTCTGGCAGGGAGATTTACTTCCACAATACGCAGCTATTTTTTAATCCTTACCAAAATGGAAAGCAGCCCTACTGGCATCGTGATCTGCAATACAGTCCCATTGATGATGCGGTGCAGGCTGCCGAACAACACAACATGCTCAGCCTCCATGCCCGCATTCCCCTAGTTGCGGAGAAGGGCGTAGAACTTATTCCGAAAAGCCATATCCGTTGGGATACTGCCTTAGAAAGAAACGTTCGTTTTGAATTAAACGGTCATCAAAACCATGAATCTTTACCGGACTCGGTATTAATTGAGCTAGAGCCGGGAGATGTGCTGATTTTTAGTGCTCAAATGATTCACCGAGGCAACTATGCACTCAATCCTGTTCGTAAAGCCTTAGACCTCTGTTTAGGTAGCCCTCATCCGCTGGTCTCGGGTTTTTTAGATGCGGCTGGCCTGCCCAGCGATCAGGAACTAGAACAGATTGATAATCACCAGTGGTACACCCTGGCTAAATGTGTTTCAGCCAACACTGTCGCCAACACCATTGGCTGACGTGTCTCATTCTTTCTGATTGGATGACCCCATGGCTCGATTGTGATCCGATTGTGAATGGATAGGAAAGTTGTTACGGCCTCATCATGGGTCTGGTATAGACACCCCATCGTTGAGAATCGTGTCAGCCGTTGCTGATTTAGGGGATGCACCGATCTGTGAGGAATGCCCTAAGTGGGTATCTTGCAGATAAAACCATCCCAAGACCCAGCAACGCTTATGTGACTTACACTGAGCAAACACCCCATCGCTCCTCCATGAATCGCAAACTCACCGAAGGCCCAGTTGGAAAGCAACTCTTAACCCTGACTATTCCAATGGTGTGGGGCGTTTTCGCTATCATTGCCTTTAACTTAGTCGATACCTATTTTGTCGGTCAGCTGGGTACTGCCCAGCTTGCGGCCATGAGTTTTACCTTCCCCGTTGTTATGACCTTTGGCAGCTTAGCCATGGGTCTGGGTATCGGTGCCTCCTCTGTCATTGCCCGTGCCATCGGCGAAGGTGACATCAGTCGTGTCCAACGCTTCACCACCAACAGCCTGACCCTGGCCCTCACCGCCGTCATCCTTTTCGTTGTTTTAGGGCTATTCACCATCGATCCGCTCTTTAAAGCGCTAGGTGCCGGGCCAGATGTTCTTCCCTATGTGCGTGACTACATGCGCATCTGGTACTTCGGCATGGTGTTTTTAGTGGTGCCTATGGTGGGCAATAGCGCCATCCGCGCCGCTGGCAACACCCTGACGCCGAGCATCATTATGACCCTGTCTGCCGCCGTTAATATTGTTCTCGACCCGCTGCTGATTACCGGAGCCTTGGGCTTCCCTCGGCTCGAAATTCAAGGTGCAGCCATTGCCACCGTCATTGCCCGGGCCATGACCCTGGTGGCTGCCCTTTTAGTTCTTCGCTTTAAAGAGAATCTCCTCTCTGCCCAATTCCCCGATCTTAATGAAACGCTTTGGTGCTGGAAGGATATTCTCATTGTTGGTCTCCCGGCGGCGGCCTCCAATATGATTACCCCCATCTCCATCGGTGTGATCACCAGCTTCCTCGCCATCCATGGTCCTGCCGCCGTTGCTGGATTTGGTGTCGCTTCCCGCTTGGAATCCTTTGCCCTCATCACTGTTATGGCCTTATCCGCTAGTATGGGTCCCTTTGTGGGTCAAAACTGGGGTGCCCAAGAGTTTGGCCGGGTCAATCGTGCCTTACGCCAGAGCTTTTTATTCTGCATTGGTTGGGGATTATGTATGGCCGTTAGTTTAGGGTTAGGCGGGCGTCTCTTGTCAGGTTTGTTTAACCAAGATCCGAATGTTATTGCCGTCGCCACCCAATATCTATGGCTAGTTCCCATCAGCTATGGCACCGCAGGTATTATCCAGGTGAGCAGCTCTGCCTTTAACGCCATGGGTAAGCCAATGCCGTCCATTGTCATGACCATTGCCCGTATGTTTGTGTTGTATATCCCGCTGGCCTATGTTGGCAGCCGGATTGCAGGACCTACGGGGATTTTTGTGGCGGCACTGGTGTCAAATGTGGTGGTTGGTTTAGGCGCTTACTGGTGGAATTATCGAGCCTGTCAGCGGCCGACAGTCCAGGCAACACCCCAGGAAGTATTAAATCGATAATGTTGTCCCAAGGCCGCTTTTAGCTAACAATCGGATTTGGTAGTCCTTGGTAAAGTCGTTCTGGTAGTTGGGCGATTGCTCGCTGGAATGGGGCTGGGTCATCTAACCCACGGGATAAAATTAGGGAGCCCTGGATTGTCATGACGGCGTCCTCGCCCCGCTGCTGGGCTAGTTCTGGCGCTAAGCCGGCTTCGGTCAAAACTGCTGCGATCGCATCTACCAAACTTCTCAACTTTGCCCTAACCGCCCCATGGAATATATCCTGCGATGCCCCTACGGTGAGGGATGCCAGCAGACAGGGCTGCTCTCCGGCTTCGTATAGGTCAGAGATGCGATCGCACATTCCCCTCAACCGCTCTAACGGCTCTCCATCCCCCTGCAACGGCCCCAGAATATTCTCAGTCATCCACCGCCCCGAATAGGCCAGCGTTTCCTGTACCATCTCTGCCTTTCCCCCCGGAAAATGATGGTACAAACTTGCCTTGCCCAGACCCGTCGCCTCAGCAATTTTTGCCAAACTCACCCCGTCATACCCGTGATGGCGAAACAGCTGAAATAGCACCGGCAAATAGGTTTCACGCGCCACAGACAAATACCAAACAAGTCACTAACGATGCCTGAACGGCACCTGTGTTGACATTGTACCGTTCGTTCGGTACAAATTAATTAGACCGAACGGTCGGTCTAGCTATAAAAAAGCTGTAAGAAGCTGCAAGAAACTGCCAATACAAATCAACCGGAGCCCACACCATGCCAACGCTGTACGGCCATCCCATGTCAGGTAACAGCTACAAAGTTAAACTGTTGCTCAGCCTTCTAGGACTCGATTATGAGTGGATCACCGTAGACCTGATGAAAGGTGAACACAAACAGCCAGAATTTTTAACCCTCAATCCCTTTGGCCAGATACCCGTGCTCACCGATGGCGATATTGTGATTGCCGATGCCCAAGGAGCCCTGGGGTATCTGGCCCGCCATTACGCTCCGGAGGGACCATGGTTTCCCCAAGAACCTGTTGCCATGGCAGCGGTCATTCGTTGGCTCTCCATTACCGCTGGCGAAGTGCGCCAGGGTCCAGAATCCGCCCGTCTCTACTATCTGTTTGGGGTCAAGGCCATTAACATTGAGCGCGCTACTGAAAAGGCCGCATTTATCCTTGACCAGCTCAACCAACACCTCAGCAGTCAAGACTGGCTGGTCGGCAGTACACCGACCATTGCCGATGTTGCCGTTTTCCCCTACGTGGCCCTGGCCCCCGACGGTAAGATTGACCTGTCTCCCTACCCCCATGTGTTGTCCTGGATTGAGCGAGTCAAACAACTTCCCGGTTTTGTCGGCATGAGAGGCATTGAAGCACTTGCGGGTAATGCCTAGGACGAAAACCGCCCCTGTAGGGACGTTGCATGCAACGTCCCTACAGGGGCGGAACATCCCCTAAGATGCTCATCTTTTACCCACCCATAACAACCATGGCTAGCAAATTCGCTGACATCGCCTTTACCCCTGCCGTTAAAGCTGCCCAAACCCAACGCGGTTCACGGGAAACCTACGAACGCCATATTGCCAAGGCCCCTGCCAATGACACCATTACGCCAGAGCTGGCCGAGTTTATCGCCCACATAGATGGCGGTTACCTGGGCACCGTCAGCTCCAACGGCTATCCCTACATCCAGTTTCGCGGTGGTCCCCCTGGCTTTCTGAAAGTGCTCGATGATAAAACCATCGGCTTTGCCGATTTCTCGGGCAATGTGCAGTACATTACCGTGGGTAACCTGTCGGAGAACAACAAAGCCTTTCTCTTTTTAATGGACTATCGTCATCGGCGACGGTTCAAGCTTTGGGGGCACGCCCGCTATGTTGAGGACGATCCTGAGCTAATTGAACAGCTGCGTGTACCCGATTATCCGGCCAAGATTGAGCGAGCCGTGGTGTTCACCCTCGAAGCCTTTAGTCAAAACTGTCCCCAACATATCCCTGTCCATTACTCCGAAGCGGAACTCCAGGTGGAAATTGATGCAGCCACCGCTCCCCTACAGGCCAAAATTGCGGACTTAGAAGCAAGGCTTAACGGCTAATCTTGTCTTTTCGTAGGGACGTTGCGTTGGATTGGTTAGAGACGTTTCATGGAACATCTCTAACCAATCAATCTCTTTAACCTAAAAACTGTTCCACCATTCCCATGACGACTAATCCAGTCATTAAACCCAAGGAGCCGCTGCTGTTTAATGTTTTGAGATTTAGCTCAGGTAACAGCTCATGGAGCACAACAAACAGCATTGCCCCCGCTGCCATGGCCATGCCCATGGGGGCAATGGCCGAGCCCAAATCCACTAAGGTTACTCCCAACCATCCGCCCAATGGCTCTAACCAACCCGATAGGGTGGCGAACCCCAATGCCGGTCCGACGCCGTAACCAAGTTGACGTAGGGCTAAGGCCACCATCAACCCCTCTGGTAGGTTTTGCAATGCCACACCAATGGCAATACCCGCATCATGGGTAGACTCGGTCCCCAACCCTATGGCCAATCCTTCTGGGAAATGGTGCAGGGCAATGGCCAATACAAAGAGCCAAATGTGTCGTGACTGTGCTGCCTGCCCTAAGTCTGGCGCAGGCAGCACAGTCTCTAAGCCATAAAAGATCAGCGCCCCAATGGCAGCCGCGCTGACAACCTCGCTAATGCCGACACCATAGCCAGCCGACCGGCCAGCCAGTGCCAGAGCGGGTATTAACAATGAAAACGCTGCCGCCGATAGCATGACTCCACTCCCCACACTGAGCAATAGAGTTTTCCATCGCTCGCTGAGCTTTGCTGTAAATAGCACGGGCACTGCACCCACACCGGTACCAAAGCTTGCCACCACACTAGCGGTGACTCCGTCGGTCATAACATCGGACGCTACGCTGGACCAGGATTGAGAGAGCTGTTCCATTGAAAACCTCCAAATCAGCAACGCTCTGGTTTTATATTAACTCAGAATCATTATGAGTTTGAGTGAGATAGGTCACAGGTGTTGCTGTTTTACAGGTCGTTAGTGTGTGGGTAGTTTGGACTTTCAATTTGAGCTTATTTATACGTTTGAATGCTACGTATAAATAGGGATATGCCAGCCCTGACAAGTGGTTGAATACTTGCAAACTTCATGGGGATTAACCGCTATCTCCGTAGAAAGACCCAAGATTGCTAGGTATATTTCACTTACGGTAGTACCGTACTGAGTATTTTTTGCTACATATGAATACGAGTTCGGCCACATCCCACGTAGTTATTCGTCTCCCTAGTCGTGTAGACAGCGTCATCTCACCGTTTTTTGAGCGAGATTTGAAACAAAAACTACAGCCTGGGGTCACCCTCGTCATTGATATGGCGAAGACTAAATTTATTGAGCCTGCAGCTGCATCGATCTTTTGGGAAGGTGTGCTGCAAGGCCACAGAGAGGGTGCCAAGATTGTTGCTAAGGGGATGAATGAACAGGTAAAGCTGGTGATGGAGAGATCTGGGCTCTTGCCCCACTTGCAGTAGCATTCCTCGTCATAACATTGAGCCCGTGGGTTGTAATGTGAGTTTCTTGTGCCACCGCGATATTATAGTTAGTCGGAAAGAGTTGGTGCTGCGGTTGCGGATTAGGCTGGTCCTAATCTGAGGAAAGTCCGGGCTCCTGAAAGGTCAGGCTTGCTGGGTAACGCCCAGTGCGGGTGACCGTGAGGATAGTGCCACAGAAACATACCGCCGATGGGTAGGGTTATGCCTAGGGCATCGCTCTATTACAGGTAAGGGTGCAAGGGTGCGGTAAGAGCGCACCAGCAGTATCGAGAGGTGCTGGCTCGGTAAACCCCGGCTAGGAGCAAGGTCGCAGGGGGTATGGTTGACCTTTTTCCAACCCCGCTTTTGGTGTACCGCTAGAGGCGACTGGTAACAGTCGTCCCAGATAGATAACCGCCCGCTGCCAGCCCTAGGTTGGCATCAGCGAGAACAGAACCCGGCTTACGGCTGACTCTTTCCATTTTTTGAGCACATGAGCACACAGGAGGGTGGGCACAGCCCGCCAGACAAGGGTGAATGGTCATTAGCCAAAAGGCATTGGACAATGGATCTGGGATAGATGATCCCCGGCGGCAGCAGGAGCTAAGGCAGTTTATTGCCAAGTTGGGGCTAGCCGAGGGGGCTCCGGTGCGCTGGGAGCTGCTGCATCAGGCGCTGGTGGATATTTCTAAATCGGCAGATCACAATAATGAGGTCTTAGAATTTTTGGGCGATGCCGCTCTGCGGCTAGCGGCGGCGGAGTTTTTGCAGGAGACCTGCCCCCAAATGTCGGTGGGGGAGATGGCGGCGGTGCGATCGCAACTTGTCAGCGACCGTACCTTGGCAATGTTAGCCCAGGGCTATAACTTTGGCCGTTACCTACAGATATCCACCAGTGCGGCGGGTGATCGAGCGGGCAAAAGCTCGCGTCTGGCCGATGCCTTTGAGGCTGTCCTCGGGGCGCTCTACCTTAGTACCCACGATCTCAGTCTGATTCGGCCCTGGCTCGATGCCCGCTTTGAGCATCTCACCCAAACCATCGAGCAGGACCCAGCCCGTCAAAACTATAAGGCCGCCCTTCAAGAACTCACCCAGGCCCACAGCAAACAGCTGCCCGAATACACCGTTTCAGAAATTAGCCAGAATCACGGCGATCCCGAGCGATTTTATGCCCAGGTCCACTACCAGGGAAAACTCTGGGGAGACGGTAAGGGTCCCTCGATCAAACAGGCCGAACAGCGCGCCGCTCAGCAAGCCTATCAGCAGCTAGCGCCCGTGCTGTCCGCGCCAGGCTAGTTGGGCTTGCCGTAGCCCGTGGCATTACATGGCAACTAGGAAAAACTAACATGGGTCAAATTCAACTGGCACTCATGGGTGTGGGCCGTTGGGGCACCCACCTGCTGCGAAACTTTTTGGCCCATCCCCAAATCCAGGTGCGGGCGGTGGTTGATCCGTTTGCTGAGCAGCTGACCGCCACCGCCAAAACGTTTGGCCTCGATGACTCGGTGCTGCTGCTGGAGCATTGGCAAGATGCCTTGGCGATTGAAGGGCTGGGGGCGGTTGCGATCGCAACTCCCGCCACTACTCACCAGGCCATTGTCACCGCTGCCCTTCAGCGTCAGCTCCATGTGCTGTGCGAAAAACCCCTCACCCTGACCGCTGATACATCCGCCGCCCTCTGCCGTCTGGCGCAGCAGCAAAATCGGCAGCTGTTTATTGACCACACCTACCTCTTTCATCCCGCCGTCACCCAGGCCAAAGCCAATCTGGGGCGTCTGGGCACCCCCCGCTATGGCTACGCCGCCCGCACCAATCTTGGCCCCGTGCGCCACGACGTAGATGCCCTCTGGGATCTCGCCATCCACGACATTGCCATTTTTAACCACTGGCTGGATGCTGTCCCCGTGCGGGTCCAAGCCCAGGGGCTGAACTGGCTCCAGCGTCCCGGGCAGCCCCTGGCCGACGTAGTTTGGTGCCGTCTCCATTACCCCAGCGGATTTGAAGCCACAATTCATCTGTGCTGGGCCAATCCCCACAAGCAGCGGCAGCTATCTGTAGTTTGCGATCGCGGCAGCCTGGTCTTTGATGAAATGCAGTCCCACGCGCCCCTCTTTTTGCAAATGGGTCAGCTGGAACCCAAGACGTTTCAGCCCCAGGCCCTCAGCAAAGTGACCCTAGAGGTGCCCGATCAAGAACCCCTCGCCACCATGTGCGACCACTTTGTCCACAGTGTCCTGACCAATCAGCCCTCACCCCTATCGTCAGGCGCCGTCGGTACAACCCTGGTCAAAATTCTAGAGGCCCTCTCCCAATCCCTTGCCCAACAGGGCATTTGGATACCGCTGGGATAGAAATCAGAGATTCAGAGATTCAGTGTCTTGCCCCTTTATCCCTCAGCCTGCTGCCCCACCAATACCTGCTCGGTTGGCCCAGCTGTGGTGTTGAGCTCCATCTCACCATGGTTAGCCAGCAGCGGTAAGCTTAGGGTCACCGCCGTCCCCTGATTCACCCCAGCACTGTAGAGGCTAATGCTGCCCCCCATCAGTTTCATAAAGTTTTTCGAAATCGCCAGCCCCAGCCCCGTTCCTTCATAGCTGCGGGTGTGGGTCCCATCCACCATGACAAAAGGATGGAAGAGTTTTTGCTGATCCTTCGGTTCAATTCCAATGCCCGTATCCTCAATGGTCACGCTTACTCGAGGGGCGGCCACCGTGTGGGAGTCATCGTCGTCTGCCCCCACCTCAGAGACCACGTCTATCTTGGCCGTAATGCTGCCACTGTGGGTAAATTTAATCGCGTTATAAACAATATTGAGCAACACCTGCTTCAATTTATCGCCATCTCCCTTTACCCAGATGGGCTCTGACTTAGGCGGACGGTGAAGCGTCAGTCCCTTTTGCTGAATCTGTAATGCCTGCATGTCCAGAACGTCCTGAACAATAACCCCCAAATCCAGGGTGTCTAAATCGAGACTGACGGTGCCCGATTCTATTTTGGCGATGTCCAGAATATCGTTGATGATCTTGAGCAAATGAATCGCTGCGTTGTCGGCCCGCTCTAGAAATTCCAGTTCCTCCTCGCGGTCATCACAGCAGTCATCGCGCACCAGACGGATACAGCCAATAATGGCATTGAGCGGTGTGCGCAGCTCATGGGAGGTATTGGCCAAAAATTCGTTCTTGAGCTGGTTGGCCATTTGGGCATTTTCCCAAGCCTGCCGCAGCTCCTGCGCTCCCCCCTCCAAACGTCGCAGCATCCGCTCTAGCACTTTACCCAAATAGTCCAACTCCCAAATACTGCGATTTGGCGGAGCTGCCTTGACCTCAGAGGACAGATCTTGGACCTGCTGGGTATAGCGAATCAATCGCTCCACCGGTAGCGAAAGGCTCCGGGCCACATAGAGTGCCAACAGTGCATTAGCCCCCAGTAACCCCAGCGTCAGGAGAAATAAAATCATTCGAATTTCACCCAACGCGTGGAGCGCCTGATTAAGCGGCGTTACCGCTAGGACGTTCCAAGTTTCCGTGAGTTCGCTAGAAACCGGCAGCTGCGCGCCGCTGTAGCCCGCCAGCCATTCATCCCCGTTCTCGAGCAAACTAAACAGGTGTAGGGTATCGGCGTTGCCTACCCGAATACTGCTGATAATGCTGACAAATCGGTCGGTTCCATGGAGATCGTCCACCGACAGACCGACCAGTTTAGGGTTTGGGTGGGTGACCACAATCCCGTTGGGGTCAATAATGACCGTCTTACCCACCAAAGAACGGGGATTGGTATCTTCGAGCTGGGTAAACCCAAGCTGGGCAGACAGGGTGTAGCGCAGTTGCCCTTCAGGGGTGTAAATAGGTGTGGCCACAATTAGATCAAGCAGGGAAGGGTGCATGCCCTGTCCGTTATCCGCTGATATGGCGTCTGCATTGGCCTGTCGGGGGCTATCCAAGTCCACCAAATAAAAGTCTGAGTTGCCCGTGGGCTCCTGCTGCCAGGGAAGCTGTAGTGGCGTCGGTAATAGGGGCGCATTGCACGTCGTCGAGATCACCGCCCCGGTTTCAGCCTCGGTCAGCTCTAGACAGCCCACCGTGTGGGATGCAACGTTGGTGTAGCGGCTCAGGGTCACCGCCACATCATCCGCATCACCCGACTTGAGAGCCTGACTATCGGCCAGCAGCAGTAGTTCAGACTCTACGGCCCGCACGCTGTCTTCTAGACCGGTTGCCTTGTTGATGGCACTGCTGGTTAGGTTTTGCCGCGCCGTTTCGAGCAAGCTAGAGCGTGCCTTACGCAACGTAATCGCCTGACCAAGCAGCAACACTGGCGTACTCAGCAGCAGAATACGCAGTATTAATAATCGGCGAAATGAAAGAGGACGCTTAGCCATAAACCGCTAACAACTTAAAGAACCGTCACTGATTTCAACAGGAAGCACAGAGATAAGCCGTGGAAGCAAAATTGTAGATAACAACGAACGGACCTACTCCCCAAGGGGACTTACTCCTTAGTTTGCCGTAACCCAGACCACGCTGCGGACAGCTGGCCTATTTCGATGTTATGCCTACGGGTAAACTACTATCCACCAATGTCAGCTTTTACCATGGCCGTACCCACGACCATCGTGTTATTACTGATACCGGTATTAACACCCATTTAGTTTATCGACTGGTTTTACCTACCTACCGGCTACCTAGCGAAAAGTTGAAATAGCACTTACATAGATGAAGCCTTATCAAAGGTAGCTTAATCGCTTGTAAGCGAATATTCTGGGCTCCTCTGCCTTAGTCAAGAACATGCCAGCGTCAGCTCCACAGCCCAGATCCGCAATCCAAAATCGTCCCCATGTCACCGCTATTTTGGCCATGAGCGCTGACGGCAAAATTAGTGATACCCATCGCACTGCGGCCAGGTTTCCCTCGGCCACCGATCAGCGTCATCTAGAACAACGCCTAGCTACCGCAGACGCCACCCTGTTTGGTGCAGGCACCCTACGGGCCTATGGCACCACCGCCCTGATTAAACAGCCCGCCCTTTTAGCCACCCGTCGAAAGCAATCGCCCCAACCTATTCATATTGTCTGCTCCCCCTCAGGGGATTTGGACCCGACTGCACAATTCTTTAGTCAGCCAGTGCCGCGCTGGTTATTGACCACACCAGCCGGTGCTGAACCATGGCTGGGGCAGTCGGGCTTTGATCGGGTTTGGGTAGCTCCCAAGGCCTCAACGGGGGACTACGATTGGATACAAATTTTGCATGAACTGCACACCCTGGATATTCACCAGTTACTGGTCATGGGGGGCGGACAGCTGGTTGAGCGACTGATGGCCGCTGACTTGATCGATGAACTCTGGCTCACCATCTGTCCGTTGGTCATCGGTGGCGCTGCAGCGCCCACCCCCTGCGACGGTGACGGTTTTTCCCTGGATAAGGCTCCCAAGTTTACCCTAAGCTCAAACCAAACCATTGGTGATGAAGTGTTTTTGAATTATCAACGGCAGCGATAACAGAGCGTTGCCGTCGATAATTCACGGCAGTGGTAATCGCGTCCCGTCTGCACCCCATTCTTCAGACTAAACGCGCTACATTACCGTAGTGAACTAATACGCTCTGCCAAGCAATGGGTATAACCATCACTCCGCCCCAGTCCCTGACCGACTACACGCTGCGCTGGGTCAACTGCATGGCAGACCTACCCCGAACTACCTGGGACCAGATGGCACAGCCCCTCAAGACGCCATTTCTGGAATGGTTTTGGCTGAATTCGATGGAAACGTCTGGCAGTACTGTGGCTCAAGCGGGCTGGCTTCCTAATCATTTGACCGTCTGGTGCAAGGACACCCTGGTGGCAGCGGCTCCCTTGTACCTTAAGGGCCACAGTCGGGGTGAGTTTGTGTTTGACCATCAGTGGGCGGATTTGGCTGAGCAGTTGGGTATTGACTACTATCCCAAATTGCTGGGAATGTCGCCGTTTACCCCCGCCGAGGGCTACCGCTTTTTGATTGCGGTCGGAGAAGATGAGGCTATGTTGACCAAGGTCATGGTGGCGGCCATCGATCAGTTTTGTCAGCAAAATCAGATTTCAGGCTGTCATTTTCTGTATGCTGATCCTGCCTGGCGCAGCACTATGGAGTCCTTGGGCTTTCAAAAATGGCTACACCACAGCTACATTTGGAAAAATGAGGGCTACGGTACCTTTGATGATTATTTGGCCCGCTTTAATGCTAACCAGCGGCGCAATATTAAGCGAGAGCGTAAATCTGTTACCAAGGCCGGTCTGCATTTTGAGGTACACACTGGGGACGGCCTATCGGATACGTTGTGTAATCTGGTGTACGACTTTTATAGCGATACCTGTGACAAGTTTGGCTGGTGGGGGAGCAAGTATCTGACGCGTCAATTTTTTCAGCAGCTGCACCCGGAGTTTTGCGATCGCACCGTTGTATTTGCCGCCTATGCTAACGACAGCAACGATCCCATCGGCATGTCATTTTGCCTGACCAAGGGTGAACGTCTGTACGGTCGCTATTGGGGCGCGGTCGAAGACTATAACCATCTCCACTTCAACGCCTGTTACTACGAACCCATCGATTGGGGCATTACCAACGGCATCCAGCTATTTGACCCCGGTGCCGGCGGTCGCCACAAAAAACGACGTGGCTTTCCCGCTGCCCCCAACTACAGCCTGCATCGGTTTTATCACCCCACCCTAACCCAGGTCCTCGACAACTATATTGAGCGCATCAACACCGCCGAACAGCAAGAAATTGACGCTATCAACGCAGATTTGCCCCTAAAGCCACTACCCACAGAAAAAAACGAAGAATAATGCAGCCTTCGGGCTCATTGTCAGAGACTATCGCTATTATTTATGCCCCATAGCATTCACCCTTATTCAGCCCAGGTGAAATCAGAGAACCTGCACGGTAGAATATGGGACCCAACGGACCTGACTGGGTTCTAATTTCATTAAAACCGCTTCTCTACCATGACCATCAGTCAATACACACGCCCCGCCGCCGATACTCTCAAGACTCTTGACGACAAGCTCTCTAAACGGTTTATTGACCTCGACCCCGACGGTTATTTTTTAATCTACCTCGATACTGAGCAAGGTCTAATCTGCGCCAAACATTTCACCAATGTCATCAACGACAAGGGCGTAGCCTGCGACCCCAAAACCGGTAAGCCCCTGCTTGCTAAGAAAAACGCGCCACCTCGCCAAGAAACACGCCTATACCAGGGCCGCACGGCCAAAGAGCTATGCATCAAGCTATTTGAGGACAAAGAAAACGCCTGTCCCATCCGCTACCTAGACCACGCCGCCTATCTAGGGAGAGAATTTGTCCGTGCCGAAACCGCCCTAATTAACGGCACACCCTACGTGCAAGATTAAAGTTTGCCCCCCACCACTTCCCGCACTCGGTAAATGGGGCGTTTTTGCGACTCATGGTAGGTGCGCATCATCAGCTCAGCCAACAGTCCCACACTCAGCAGCTGAATTCCAGAAATAAACAAAACCACCGCTAACATCAACAAAGGCCGATTCCCAATATCGGCCTGCAAGATGAGCTTTACAAACGCCAGATAGATACTTAGTCCTAGACCCGCCAGCACCGAAATTGCCCCAAATGGGCCAAACACATGCATGGGGCGCGTCAAAAATGTCTTCATAAAGTAAATGGTCAACAGGTCTAGCGCCACTCGAAAGGTGCGCCCTAGACCGTATTTGCTTTGACCAAACTGACGAGCATGGTGACGCACCGGCACCTCACTAATGCGAGCACCCTCGATGTAAGCCAAGGCTGGCAAAAAACGATGCAGCTCTCCATAGAGGTTCATATCTTTGACCACCTCAGCGCTGTAGGCCTTAAGCGAGCAGCCATAGTCATGGAGTCTTACTCCAGTTACTCGCGCAATGAGCCAATTAGCAATTTTTGACGGCAGTAGTCGAGTGACCGCATTGTCCTGACGGTTTTTGCGCCAGCCGCTCACCAGGTCATAGCCTTCATGCAGCTTGTGATAAACCGTAGCGATGTCCGCAGGCTCATTTTGTAAATCTCCATCCAGGGTAACAATCACCCGACCCCTGGCATAGTTAAAGCCTGCTGCCATTGCAGGTGTTTGTCCATAGTTGCGCCGTAGCAAAATTACCCGCAGGTCATGGCGCCCCTTGGCAATGGTTTTAAGCAGCTTCCCTGACCCATCAGTGGACCCATCATCAACACAGATCAGCTCATAGGACACCTCCATAGCCTGAACCGCCCCAGTAATTTTCTCAACCAGTAGTGGAATGCTCTCACACTCGTTATAAATGGGCACAACGACCGATAATTCACAGCGAGCAGTGACCTGGGACAGTTGGCTAGGGGTGATTACCATAGTGTGTTCTTAAAGAGACGAGCGGAGCATCCAGCCCTCAACATAACACTCACAATTATCCCTCAACGTTCTCCAGTTTATGGTTTCTACACAGCCAATCAGCCTAACGTTCCATATCTAGCTATTGGGTACAATGAACCTACTCACGTCTCACCTAACTTATGAGTACCTTGCTAGCGATTGAAAAAACGATTTCAAGCTTTCAAGAACTGAATAATCGCTTCGGGTTACAACGGTGTACAGACGAGTCGTTTTTTACAGAATGGCAAATACCAGTAGGCAATCTTAGTGATGAGAACAAAGCCTTCCTTGACCATCTTCAGCAGCGATATCGCAACTACTACGAAGCTGATTTATTAACAGAGGGCACCATTCTCCTTTCTATCGTGGCACCTTTACTAGAGCGATTGGGATTTCATGAACCGCCATGCTTTGTTCGTTCTGAAGTTCCAGTACGCATAGACGTAGCCGAACGTGATGAAATTTACCGAGGGCGTATTGATGTTTTGGTTGTTCGCAATCTGATGTGGATACTAACCGTTGAAGCAAAACGTTCTAAATTTGCTGTGGACATCGCGCTACCCCAATGTCTTGCCTACATGAGCGCCTCTGAAACCCAACCAGCTTTTGGCATGGTAACCAATGGCAGTGATTTTATGTTTTGTAAGCTAGAGAACTCAATCTACGATTTCTCAGAGCCATTCTCTCTGCTGTCACGTCATAATCGTCTCTATGAAGTGGCGACAATCTTATCAGCCTTGCAAAAAGATTTTACTCAGCTAACTTAGCCTGAGACTATCTATCTTCTCTTTTTGGTTTCGACATAAATACTTATGGGTACCCACGGCAGATAGCCTAGACCATCCTTCTTCATTCTGGATATTTATTAGCAACAGCTCCCCTCAAAAGGCCAGCCTAGTTCCATGCCATCGACCCGCGATTAAAACACCTGATTCCATTCGTAAACTTTGTACTCAGTCCAAATGCCATTGAGCCAGTAAGGGTCATTTTCCACCAGCTGTCGTACTGTTGCCTCATCGTCAGCTTCGTAGGTGCCAAAAACCTTGCTGTTATCGGTGGTTGGTCCCAGGGCTGTCAGTAAACCTTTGTCTTTCTGTTCCGTCAGCCCTGCCAAATGGTCTGCGCGATAGGGGGTGCGTTTTTCCAGAGCGTTTTCACAATAGCTGCCCCACATCACAAACTTAGCCATTCCCAGTCCGCTCCTATCGCTTGTTCAACAACCTGCACAATAGTCACAATACTAGACCAGTGGCTTAGGTTATCGCCTGGGATATGGCGGTTGCATCCAAACTAGTCCCCAGCTTATCGGCTATGCCCTCCACCCAGGCTTCATCCTGCTTGGTATAGCTGCGAGGTGCGTTTGCCCCTAAAATCAGCACGCCCTTATCTCCCATAGGTTGGCAGATAATACCCTGGGTATTATCAGGTAGGTAGTTAAATTCAACTTTGCCAGGGTAAAGCTTCAGGCTTACCAGATAGACCGGTTTTTTCTGGGTCAGGACCCGATTTAGAATAGGACCCACCTCCACGTCTTTGTTAGGACCCAAAACGCCACGTCGCATCAGCACCTGACCGTCGTGGTAAGCCACCAAAGACCGAGTCACTGTATTGGTCAGCAATAAATGCGAGGCCCAGGCTAATTCGGTAGCGACTTCATCGGCCACGTCCGCTAGCTCAAATCCCTCCTCACCCTCTAAGACGACTGCTTCTGGTGGCACTGGCTGAATTTGTTGCCATAGCAAACTGGTCAAAATCAAAATTGCACTGAGCAATACCCCCAGTGCATCAGCCCGTGCCTGGGATTCTGTCACCATGGGCGTCAACAGTCGATTTAGCATTAGCAATGTGCCACCAACACCGCCCACCACCAGGGGCAGCCGTCGTACCCATTGGTTCTCATCCACCTTAGCCATATCCTACTTTCCCCACCGTCAGTGGCATTGCCCACCCTCCTAGTGTATCTTTAGCCAGTAAAACCGCTGATACCTTCCTATTGTGAACTGGCTTTTACCCCTAGCCTTTATTTCTGCGCTAATTGGTCCTCGACCCTGGCAACCCATTGCCCATGTTGACCTAGCTACCGTCGATATTCGTCCTACCTGGGAATCTCCCTGGCTCCAAAAACGTCTGGCCGCTGACCCAGCAGCAGAAAATATTCTCAATGGCTATGTGGCCGAGCTGAGTAGCTTAGGGTTTTCTGCCAGTCAGCAAAGTGTGGCTGTGGATGTGGGCCGTTATCCGGTTGCTCGCCATCAAGAGTCCCGTCGGCTGCCGGCTGCCTCCCTGACAAAAGTAGCCACTACCCTGGCCGCCCTCGAGACCTATGGCACGGGCCATCAGTTCGAAACCCGTATCGGCTGGCGCGGGACCATCGCCAATGGCACTCTCCAGGGCGACCTCATTATTCAAGGGGCCTACGATCCGCTCTTTGTGTGGGAAGAGGGCATTATCCTGGGTAACACACTGCAGCAGCTGGGTATTCAACAGGTCACTGGCAGCCTGATTGTGATCGATCGGTTTGTGATGAATTTCAATACCGATCCTCTCGCATCGGGCGAACTGCTGAAGCAGGCCATGAATTCAGCTGCCTGGGGCTGGGAAGTGGACAAACAGTATGGCAATCTTCCACCAGGCACGCCCAAACCATCCCTAGCGATTCAAGGTCCAGTCAAACTACTCTCAGCCGCTCCGGTCATCGATCAGGCTTCGGGCTGGCTTGTAAGCCACAAATCATTACCCTTAGCCGTTATTCTCAAGGCCATGAATATCTACAGCAATAACGTCATGGCTGAGATGCTGGCAAATCTGTCTGGGGGACCGCAGAATGTGATGAAAATTGCCGAGCAGATTGGGGTTACCCCTGGTGAAATTAGTTTGATTAATGGCTCGGGGTTAGGGGAAGATAACCAGCTTTCGGCCAGGGCTGTGATTGTTCTGATGCAGGCCATTCAGACTCGATTACAAAAGGATAGGCTGAATTTTGCTGATCTTTTTCCCGTGTCAGGTGCTGACACAGGTACCCTGATTGACCGCACCTTGCCCATCAATGCGTCTGTTAAAACCGGGAGCTTGGCGGTTGTCAGTGCCCTGGCCGGAGCCTTTCCCACGGAGCAAAAGGGCATCGTCTGGTTTGCCATTATTAACTACGGTTCTGGTCTTGACACCCTGCGCGTCCGTCAAGATCGATTGCTCGCAGCCTTAGAGCAGCAGTGGGGAAGAGCGCCCCAGGTGCCCGATCAAATTAAAGCCACCTTGCAATTTAATCAGGAGCCTTACCGGCTAGGCGATCCAAAACGCAATGAAATTATTCAATCCCTGCAGGCACAATCTCAGTAACTACATTATTGCCTGTTACCACAACCGTTTGCCGCTCTAAATTACCCACGGCCCGATCACCGTTAACCGTGGTGGCTGGGTCTTGTTGACGATAGAAAACATTGCCTCGACCATCCACATCCTGGGTTTGAATATTCCAGGTCATTTCGTCTGCTGCCAGCAGCGATTGTTGGTCCTGGCTTAACGCTTGCACATTTCCATTGAGCACCAGGATTTGGGTGTTCAAATTGAGGCGTCCCTGGTTAGCATTGGCGCTGAGCTTGCGCTTAGGGTGCTGAATTTGAACCGGTTTATCAATTACTACGGTACCTTCATTCACATTCCAAACAGCAATGTCACTGTTGGTTTGCAGAGGGATTTTAAGGGCGCTGAGTTGGACCTGTTGTTGTAGGGTGGCCTGCTGTTCTGCTAGGTCAAATTCCCCTTGTTGGCCATTTATGCGATCCGTTACCGTTTGATCGGTTTTAGAAACATAGCGCTCCATCTGTACTGGAACGTCCGTTTCCAGCTTTTCTTGTTCTAGCTGCCACACGAGCTTTTCTGACTCAAATCCGAGCCAGGGCTCTTGCTTGGTCGTGGCCACTACACCCCTAAACAATTCGAGACGCTGAGTTTTATTGAACAGTCGTGCTTCCTGGGCGGTTGCCTGAAGCTGTGGGTTGTTGCCAGTGATGCTGTCTCGCACCAGCAGTAAGTCTTGCTTAGGTGTCCACTCTAGACTGTTTCCCTTGAGGGTGAGCTGATTGTCTGGGCTAGTAGCGACAATATTGCCCTGCAAAAATATTGATTCGCCGTCCTCTCGAATTTCACCCTGGTCGGCTTTGACCTGGTAGATGACTTTGCCATCTTGAAACAGTTCCCCCTCTGGCTCCTTGAGACTGGCCAAACGACGATCTGGACTGTAGGTGGCCTCTTTGGCCTTGACCCGCCAAAGCAGCCCACCATTTTCGTCAGGCTGCTCTAGGGTGACATCCTTAAGGGTTAACTCTGCTTCAGCCTGGGCCGAGTTTGCTTGGTTCTGAAGACTTTCTAAGGTGTCACTCGATGACTGACAGGTTCGTACAGCTACGACTATCACAGTAAGAAACACCGCAATTATCGTAAATCGAGCCCACTTATTCATACAGTTTTATGGAGTGTCACCTGTGCTAGCACATATCTGATTGACCAGATTATCCTAGCGGATCTTATGCCTGATCACTGGTGACTTCTTCATCTTCCATGACACTCAAACCGGTCAATGGACGATAGGTATATCCATTGCTGTGGCTACGCGGTGTCTTTTTAATATCATCCTTGACGCTATCTAGGTCGATATAGCGATCGGACACGTTAATCAGACTGTCGCTTGTCATGGAGCGTAGGCTGACAACCTCTACCCTGACACCACGGTAGCTTGCCGCGTCCACTGCATAGGCCAAGTCTCCATCACCGCTGACCAAAATCGCTGTGTCATAACAGCCGACGAGGGCCATCATATCAACCGCAATTTCAACATCAAGGTTTGCTTTTTTAGATCCGTCGGGCAGCTGCACTAAGTCTTTTGCAATGACACGGTAACCATTACGACGCATCCACAGCAAAAAGCCCTGCTGCTTTTCGTTTGTGCGGTCTACACCGGTGTAGAAAAAAGCTCGGAATAATCTGGAACCTGCAGTCAATCGGCATAGCAGCTTGGTGTAATCAATTTCAATGCCAAGCTGAAGGGCGGCATAAAACAGATTCGAACCATCAATAAAAATCGCAACTCTACCACGATTTTCTAACACTTGGTCTGGCGTGAATCCAGGGTCGTGACTGAGGGTATTGCGGTGATTCAACATGATTTAATCCTGTCCAATTTATTATGATTTACATCCCTGGCAAGGGTTAGCATCGACCTTTAGTGACCCCTCAGTACTCACAGGCGATTGGGGGATATTTTGTCAAGAGTTTACAAATGGGCAACAGCGGCAAAAATCAGCAAAAAATCGGGTAGTCACGCACAAATTTAGACTGCTCTTAGTCACTGGTTAAACTGATTGAATTCAGTAAGCTGATGCCTTCAAATTAGACGTTTGTTTTCATCATACATGAGGCATTTGGAGATGAAAGCCATGTAGTCGTAACTTAATTTCTTCTCAAGGAAGTAGAAAAGAATTGTGATTAATTATTGATGTCCTAGACAAGGGTAAACCTGTGGTGAAAGTACGCTTTTTTGACACCTATCTAAAGCCATTGGCAAATAAGTTTACAAGGGTTAAAAATGCGATATAAAAGCACATGTCTTGAAATGCTGATAAATCCTGATTATTATCAATGGCTATATTAAAAAGCGGTATTGCTGATTTTTGTTATGACACGTGCTGTAAAAATCACACATAGCTGGCAACTGTGTTAGTTAAATTCAGGATTTAAAGTTAGTAACTGTAAAAAAATCGCTAAAAATAGCCAATAGGGAGCTGTAGGTGGGGATTTCAAAACTATTTACGTCTGGTGGCGTAGTTATTTGGCCACTGTTGGCGGCATCTATTTTGGTGGTGACTTTGATTTTGGAGCGGGGCTGGTTTTGGTGGCAAATTTCTCAGCACCAAGAACGAGTGGTTAATGGGTTTCTGGTGGACTATGGCAAGCAGCCTAAGGCGGCTATTGAAACCTTAAGGCAGCAGCAGTCTTTGCCGATGGGGCGAATTTTTTTGGCTGCCCTATCGTTAGAGCAAGCCACCCCAGAGGAATTTAAACTGGCGTTAGAGAGCGCAGCCCAGGCAGAGATTCCGCTGTTGAAGCGGTTTAGTACGGTCTTTGAAACGGTGGTGGGGTTAGCGCCACTCTTAGGGCTGCTGGGTACGATTTTGGGTTTAATTAGTGCGCTGTCGTCTGTGCAGATTGGTGATGTGGGCACCGCTCGAGCTTCGGGGGTGACGGCGGGGATTGGGGAAGCGTTGGTATCTACGGCTTTAGGGTTGGTTGTGGCCATGGTGACATTGCTATTTGCCAATGTATTTCAGGGGCTTTATCGGCGGCAGCGGGCTGCGATCGCAGATTACGGTGGTCGTCTAGAGATCGCCTACCGACAGTACTATCGGCAGTTTGTCAGCCGTCAAGGCCGTTAGCCCCCTTATGCCCACAGTGGCCAGCCGTGACCGGGCAGAAATCAAAAAAAACGTACAAATTACCCCAATAAATTTAGGAAATTTGCCTGTTTGGCTACTTTAATAATCGACCTGAAAAGAATACTCTAGGAAAACGTAATAATCTTCACGAAGCCTTTGCTTTGTGTTGGTGCTTATGGGTCGCTAGCTGCACCCGCTCCCAGGTTCCTTTAGAGCAATGTCCATGGGCGATCAACGTTGGTTCAAAATCAGAGTATACGTAAGTGCGTTTTGTCTGGCGATGGTGGCCACCGTTATTTTGGCCACCACCTACAAAGCGTTTTTTGAACCTCAGATTGTGGCGACCCCTGCCGTCGAGGTGTTAGAACCTGCCCCCGCCGCTGCCCAGGACCCAGTCGATCATGGGTTTATCTATACCGCCGACCAGGGCAGTTCCGCCTATCGACCCCCTGAGCGAGTGGCGTTGGCGGATCCTTCAAACTATGGGGAGCGCTACACGGTAGATGCCTATGGCAACCCCCTTACCCAAGATTACATAGCGGTACTCCATGAGACCGTATGGAGTGCCAATAGCGCCATTAATACGTTTCAGACCTATCATCCTCGGGATGAAGATCAAGCAAGCTACCATGCCATCATTGACCGCGATGGCACCGTGATTTACATTGTGCCGCCCGAGAAGCGAGCCTTTGGTGCCGGCAACTCCGTGTTTGAGGGTCCCAACGGTCCTGAAACCGCTGTGACTAACCCCCAGTTCGCCTCGTCGGTGAATAACTTTGCTTATCACATTTCGTTGGTCACCCCGTCCGATGGCCAAAATAATGCCCCCACCCACAGCGGATATACCGATGTTCAGTACAAGTCCCTGGCATGGCTAATGGCCCAAACCACCATTCCTGAAGGACGGATTGTGACCCATGCCGTTGTTGACCGCTCCAATTCCCGTCAAGATCCCCGCAGCTTCAACTGGCCCCATTTTTTGGAGTATTTGCAGCAGTACCCTAGCCGTCAGGCGTAGGCGTTACCCAACTTTTTCTAGCCACAGGTCTAGGTTGAGGTCGTAATATCCTTCTTGACCCTGGGGGTAGTCACCCTGCTCGATGGTGCGGATAATTTTGGGTAGGGCGCTGATGTAGTCCTGGCCCCTGACGACGGGGTGCAGGGTCCAAGCATCTGCATTGGATAGGGTGGCCCGCCAGCCATCGGTACGTTCTAGCTCACGGGAAATCATCACCTCCCAGGAGTCTAGCTTGCCTCGACCGGTCCAGTAATTGAGCCAGGTGAGCACCCGCGCAGGCAGCTGCTTTAGCCACTCGTTTTTATAATCCATCCACAGTACTGGAACGGGTAAAAACGCATTAAAGCTTTGCTTTTTAATTAGATAGGCGCGGCTGCCAAAAAACTTGAATCGATAAAAACCGTCATCGGCTTCGTAGGAAACCCGTTGGTGCAGACTCCCGTCAGCAGTAGGTGGGCCCGATAGGGGGCGAACAAACAGCACCTCGGGGCGTTGTTCCATCAGCTCTATGCCCTCGGTAATCCAGCTGTGGTCATCTTTTTGGTATTGCAGCATATCGCTATCAAAATGCACCACATAGTCCCCAACGGTTTCTTCGAGGGAAAAAATCGTACCCAAAATCGGGTAGCCCTTCCAATTGTGGGTGGGTTTAGGAATAGAGCCAAAGTGTTTTTTGTATACCCGCTGCCGATAGGCATCGTTATAGTCCATGTCCACCAAGCGATCGACTACGCCCATGGCCACCAGCTGAGCGCAGTTTTCCCGCAGCTGCTCTAGGGTGCCAATGCCCGGTCGACCCACCTTATCCCCGGTTAGGGGGGCCGTATCCAAAAACAGCACCCTTTCCACAAAGGGGTAGTGACTGGTGCGCACCAGATGGGGAATGGTCTCCATCATGAACGGAATATCGGTGCGGGCCACCATGATCGATAGTGAACAGCGAGAAGAAGTCATGGGTGAAGCAGGCGGTTAGGGAGTTAGGAGGGTGGGCACAGCCCATCAGGTGATAGTAAATGGGCTGTGCCGGACCCGAAATATGCTCGATGGGCAAGGGAAAAAATTATTGCTTTATCCGCCGTGTCAAACGGCTAAAGGTCTGTTTTAGCCTCTGCATCGGTTGACGTTGCGACTTTGCCGCTTGCTTCTCCGCAGGCGGACGGGCGTCGTCTAGATATCGGTAATATTCCCAAACTGCTCGATAAGGTCCCCCGGGCCCCATGGGGGTGCCGGCCCAGTGGAGATAGCGCAGTCGAGTATCGCCGTCATAAAGGGCATGATCGCGGGGGGTAAAATGCTTCATGCCGCCCCAGCTGCCGGGTTCGTTGGGCTCTATTTGGGCAATGTTGAGCCGCTGGGCGATGCTGTTGAGCACCAGATAGTTCATGATCGGCTGGTCGGTGGTGCCCCCCGAAAAGTCGAAGTAGTCGCGGTTTTGGGCGCATTCCCCGAGGCGAGCGTACATTTGCTCGAGGGTAATGGTGCCTTTTTTGGAGCCCCAAAGACCGCTGTTAAATACCGAGTTGACCACATCGGTGGGGAAAATACCGCGTTCAACGGCACTGGGGGAGAACACATCCCGCAGCTTGCGCCCCTTGAAGTGATAGTCGCAGCAAATAAAGTCTGCTCGGTCGAGATAGGCCAGGGTGTGGGACACCGGCTCAAAGAAAAGAATATCGGTATCGATGTAGAGAAACTCGTCTAGTGGCCCAAACCAGGCGGCTAGCTTGCGCATTTTATTGGGCAGGGCTAGAAAGTCGCGGGGAAAAATCTCACTGATCGTTTGGGTAAACGAGTCTAAAAACGCTAAATCTGGAAACAGCTGCACCTGGTAGAGCCGGTTGAGCTTTTGGTATAGCGGCTGGTAGTCGTCGTTAAATGGAATCATGTACACCGGCACGTCCGGGTCGTGACGCCGCAGGCTGGCCAAAAGTGCGATCGCATTTTCCCCCACCTTCTGATTGGCCACAATATATACACCACGAACCATAGTGGCTTCTCCTTATCGCTGATAGAGCATTAGATTTGCACTGGCCCCTTAGCCGTTCCATACCCATAGGTTGGGTGCAGATGAGCTTGAATAAACCCATTCATATGGTCAATTGCCTGGTCAGATAGCTCTTGCTTGTAGCCCCCCACCAGACCCTTGCGCACCTTTCGCTGATTGTCAGCCGTCTGCTGCCCGCCCGTCTGCAGTACCCTAGCCCGCAGCACTGATGAGCCGCTAACTTCCAGGGAGCGCATATTTTTAAATGAGCCAAACTCAATGGCCGAGTGAATCACCTCAGGGGTAACCGTTAGCTGTAAGAAAGCGATTATTCTTTCCAGTTCTCCGTAGGTATCGGCCCGCATATCTTCATAGCGTACGGTGATAAAATCGGCTGGCCCATGGCGATTTTCATACCAACGGTTGTAGTCGTTGACGTAGGCCGCTAGCTCTGGACCCTCGAGAATAAAGGCGTTGATGTCGGGATAATCGGTTGCATAGTTTTGCTTATGCTGGTGATACTTGGAGACTAGGGCATCCCGCGGGTCTCGCACCAGCAGGATTACCCGCTTTTGTTCGTAGGTACCAAACTGGCCATACTTTTCATGGATGGCTTTGATCTGTGGCAGGTAAGGATTGCGCTCGGAGAAAGAAAATAGATAGTGCAGATTAACGTCCTGCACGTCGTAGGCGACCTGCAAGATACGACCCACCATGGCCCGCAGCCAGGTTCGCCCGCAGTTGGTCGGGGAAATTAGCAAATAGTCAGCGGTTCTGCGTTCCCGCTGGTGCTTTTGTCTCTCGGTTTCGTATTGGCGTCGGAGCTTACGCTGAGCCCGCCCGAGCCAAAGATAGCTGGGCTGATGAAGCTGAAAAAGGAGCTGATCGAAGCGTTTCATAGCATCGGTCTGGGGATAACAGGGGCAAATCAGGTTACCGTCTCAGGGCTAGACGCGATCGCAACCGCTTAAAGATATTTTTGGTCCGAGGTGCTTGCGCCCCAATGGGCTGGGGCTTGCCCTCGAACACGGGCTGCTGATCCGGGGCGTCCAGATAGCGATAGTACAAAAAGAGATCGCGATAGGGAAAATCCAGGTTTTCACCCTGACACAGACGTCTAAAAAACCTGGAGCCAATGCCAATGTAATGGAGATAGGTCAGCCGTTTACCGCCATCGACCAGGTAGTGCTCCTGCCGTTCAAAATGGGGCGATGTGGCACAGCAGCCCGTCACCCGATTGGCCGGCAGACACTTGGATAGGTTACGAATATTGAGGTCGAGCTTTAACACCATGTAATTGACAATGGCCTGGTCAGGGCCGTTGATATAAAGCACATCGGCTTCCGTTTTCAGCTGTTCTAGCAGCCAATCTAGCTGGTCGGGGCTAAACACTCCCCGCTTGGCGGCGTACATACCGGCACAAAAAATCTTGTCCAGCTGCTGCTCGGAGAAAACATCGCTGAGCTGAGGGCTATGGACATTAAATACGTGGGTGGGGTCTTTAAACTGAAAGTCGTAAACCACCCAGTCCACCTCGTCTAATGGCGACAGGATGGGCTCAATATCCCCCAGCACTAAGGTATCGGCATCTAAATAGATATAGCGTTCAAAGGGGCCGTCAAAGGCACAAAAGCGTCGGTGCATCCCCATTCGATTTACCCCCGACACCCCCCGCAGGTTCCAGACATCATAGGCGGTGGGGTGGTGTTGCCAGATGGTGGTGGCAAACTGCTCCCACCGTTCAAGGGCCTCACCATCGTCAAACAGGGTGACATTGCTAGGGCGGCGCTCGATTTCCGCGGCCACTTTGGTCGTGCGGTGGTCATAGGGAATCACACAGACTGGAAAGTCCGGAGAGATATTGGTTGCAATACTGTTGAGCAGGGCAATCAGCTGGTCATAGACCACATCATTTGCCAGGGTGTATATGCCGCAGGTCATAGCCGATTAAGGGGTTAAAAATATAAGAAGTTATTTTAGAAACTAAGCCGCTAGACGCCAGGGCCTTAGTTTTAAGAAGATCTCAGGCAGAGGTGGCGGGTCTAGAGGTGGATGACGTTGATTTTCCCACCGGTGTCCCAATGGATTCTAGATTTTCTACAACCCCTAGCAAATCAACCGCAATGGTTTGGGCGTGGAGCATTAGCTCTGCTTGCTCGTAGGGGTCATCCACATCGTCTTGAATTAACGCTAGCAAACCGATCATGGAGTTGAGCTGCGATCGCAACTCATAGGATGACTTACCGATAGCATTGCGATAGACGGGCAGAACATCGGACACCAGGCTGCTGCCGTTGTTGTTTTCATGCAGAGTCTTGGTCAGCTGCATGGCATGGAGTTTGGCATAGGCTCCCCTCTTTTCCAATAGGTTTTGGTGGTTGCCCACTTCCACCACCTTGCCCCGATCTAACACCGCAATTTGATCCGCCTCGTGGATGGTCGATAGGCGGTGGGCAATCACGAGGGTGGTGCGATCTCGACTCAGTTTATCAATGGCATTTTGCACCAACCGCTCTGAAACCGTGTCCAACGCACTGGTCGCCTCATCCAAAATCAAAATATCCGGGTCCTGCAGCAGCGCTCTGGCAATGGCCAAACGCTGACGTTGCCCCCCTGATAGCAACACCCCCCGATCGCCAATCATGGTGTCAAAGCCCTGGGGTAGATTTTCAATAAACTCATAGGCATTGGCCTGTTTGGTTGCTGCCATCAGCTCCTCTTCGGTGGCCTCAGGACGACCATATAACAAGTTTTCCCGTACCGATGCATTAAACAAAAAGGTTTCCTGACTGACAATGCCCAAGTTAGACCGATAGCTGCTAATGTCAATCGCTTTTAGATCCACACCATCCAGTTCAATGGTGCCGCTAGTGGGGTCATAAAATCGGGGTAAAAGATCGGCCAGCGTAGACTTTCCTGCCCCTGATGAGCCCACCAGGGCCAGGGTTTGCCCCTTGGGCAAGAAAAGGTCAATTCCCCGTAGCACCTCTTGCTCATGGCCTGGGTAGTTAAACCGAATCTGGTTAAACCGGATTCCCTCTTGTAACGGCCGATAGGGTTGAACCCCTCGCGGCATAAACGGTTTATCATCGCGGCGCAGCAGGGCCGTCACGATCTCTACACTGGCGGCGGTATTGGCCAAGGTGCTGCGCTGGCTGTTGAGCTGACCCAAATAGGGCAGGGTCCTAAATAAAATGATCAGATAGGTAAGCAGCGAAGACGAAAATAGCTCCAGCTGGTTGCTAAAGGCCTGCCGCCCCAGCACCGCAATCAGCATCAGCGCCAGAATATTAATGATTTCGTTAAAGGGACCAATGCCCGCAAAAATTAGCTGGGACGAAAACTCAGCGCTTTCTCGGTCAACAATAATTTGGTCGATCTGGCGATATTCCCGCTCCTCATTGGCCGTGGCTTTTACCAATCGAATCCCCGATAGGATTTCAAACACACGGGAAGAGTAGTTCTTAGAAATTTCCGACAGGCGTTTGCCCAAGATTTTAGAGCGCTTAACCATAAACTGGTTGAGCAGTGTGACCACACCCAGGGTGACCGTTGAAATCACCGTCAGCTGCCAAGAGGTCAAAATCAGCAGAATAAAAAAGACCGCTATGGTGATGATCACCACCGCCAGACGGACTAGGTTTCTGATGGCAATGGTGGTGCGATTGACTTCAACATTCAGCTGGTTGATCAAGTCGCCAATCTTGGTCCGGGCAAAATACCCCAAATCCACATCCAAAAGCATCCGCAGCCCCTGCCGCCGCAGAGACATGGCCAGTTTGCGATTTAATGCCCCCGCTGTCAGGGAACTGGCATAGGCCGATAGGCTTTTGAGCACAATCACCCCCACCACCGAACCGGCCATGACCGGCAGGCGAGCCCCCTCTGGCAGACCGTCAAATATGCCGAGGGCCTTCTGTAAAATTGGCGGTAGGGAAGTGACATAGTCTGTTGATTGCCCCAACAGCTCAAGCAAAATCGGCAGAATAAGCAGGGTGCTTACACCGCTAAACAGCGCCCCTGAGAAGCCCAGTAGAACCGTAAAAAATAAAAGAACCGGATATTTTAGAAGCGGCTGAATTAATAAACGGGTTGAAGACATAAATAAATAGTCAGGCGACGCTAAATAGATGCAACATGGATGTTGTTGGATGTTATCTACATCAATGGCTAGCGACCACTCTCCATACGTCTGCGATTTCGTTTATAGCCTAACTGATTCCGAGGTTGTCCCTTCAGGCATTGCTGAATCAGAGGCCCCAGTATGGATGCCATCGCATCTATGCTGTAGTGCTGGACACAACGCTCTCGAGCCCGTTGGCCCTGAGCCGCTGCTTGGTCCAAATCATTCAAAATAGTTTGCAGCATATCGGCTAGTTGTTGGGGTGATTCAGACTCGACCAAGTAGCCCGTGTCTCCTAAGATTTCTGGAATATCACCAACGGCAGTCGCTAAAATTGGCTTTGCCATCGCCATGCCATCAGTTAGCTTGAGGGGAAATTGGGCCTGGGCAGCCGCACGGTTCTGCTGGGGGACGACGATGACATGTGCTGCTGCCACAACTTCAGGCATCGTATCGTAGGGGCACTTTGGTAACTGCACCAGCCACCGCCCCCAGCGTTTAGCCAGAATTTGATCGTAGTCATCGTAGGGACTCCCCCCAACAATAACCAGGCGTAGATCTGGCTGATTCAAAATGTCGAGAGCGGCTAGTAAGTCTTCAATTCCTTTATAAGGACGGGGGGCCCCTGGAAACATAAGCACTCGATAGTCGGATAGGCCGTATTTGGCACGACTGGCCTCAGGATCGTAGTGTTCAGGTGTAAATAAATCGGTATCCTTGCCGTTGGGAATATAGACACCCCCAAACCGATTTTTTAGAAACTGTGTGTGCAGGGTAACCGCATCGGCTTTGGATACTAGATTCTCAATCCAGCGCAGATAGACGGGATGGTCTGGGATTCGCAGTTCGCCATCAGCTTTGAGTAGTCCCCTAGCTACATTTTGTGGGGTCCAGCGATAGCGACCCTGGTCGCCACCATGCCAGCTGAGTTCCCAGTCATCGATATCTAAAATAACGGGGCGCTGGTGGCGCAGACGATGTAGCAGGGCCAAGCCAAAGCTGCTAGGTTTTGGCTTGTAAGCGTAGACGATATCACCGCTGATCGCCTGCAAAAGACTCCGTGCGGCTCCAAAAAACTGTGGGTAGTGACCCCCAGGAATCGCTTTGATCGGAAACTTTGATGGAAAGCTACCCTCGGTGTCACTATCGGTAAAGCCCAGTATTTCTACATCATGCCCTAGCCTGACAGCCGTCTCGGCTAGCAAAAAGGGGCGTACAGCACCCTGCCAACGACCGGCACCAGACTTGGACAAATCGCTGGCAATGATTGAAATTTTGATGTTTTTGGCGTTACTTTCGGATTTTGAGCTGTCCACTGAATCCTTGCTAGACATAGAAGGCAACGTCATGACCGTGGAATCATGTTGGGATGAGTTAGCCATAACCGATCAGTATGTAGCACTAGCCTACCCGAGACACCCTAAGTAAACTCGAAAGTTATGGGATAGCAGTGGGGTATGTACTCAAGCATCCTTGAGTGAGGTCAGTGATATGGAGGTACTTTCTGCCTCTGCTTGCTCACAGCTGCTGGGTTATGCAGACTTTGCTGCTGCCGCTATCCATCAAGATTTCCCGATTAATCCGCATAATATCTCAGGAGAAAACTCCCATCCGTGGAAAAGGGGTAATCTTCGCTGAAGATTTATATCGTTATCTAACCCTGGGGAAACCCTATGTCAGCAGTTCCATTGAGGTCGATGGGGCTGCATCAATAGGCTGATCAGGGGGCAGCTCTAGGACTAAATTGCCCAGGTGGCCTTTGCGAAAGTCATTTAGCAGCTGGTGGGCCGTCCGCTCTAGATCATCGTTATGACGCTGGGCCAGGACTGTTAGATAGGTTTCTCCGGTATGGGGTTCGCCAGTGCTAGCGGCTAAGGGGGTGTTGTAGCGAGATGCGATCGCATCTCCATAATCCCCATCATGCCCGTCCAAGTCTTTGATCAAATCCACAAACGCCGCCGCCACCCGCTGCGTGTCATAGCTGGCATTGCCAATATCATCACAAATGGCCAGCTTCAGCGCCGCCGCCTGATCGTTCAGCTTCAGGGGAATAATCCCCGGCGCATCCAGCATTTCAATCTCGTCTGAAATCCGCACCCACCGCAGCTGGCGAGTTACCCCCGCCCGCCGTTCGCTGGCCACCACCTTACGCTTTAGCAATCGATTGATCAGGGCCGACTTACCCACATTCGGAAAGCCAATCACCACTGCTCGCACCGGTCGTGGCCGCATTCCCCGGCTTTTACGCCGATCGTTCATCGCCTTGCCCGCATTCTGGGCCGCCCGCAGCAGGGCTTGCACCCCCTTACCCTGCTTTGCATTTGTAAAATAAATCGTCTGCCCCTGGGCCTTAAACCAAGCTTGCCAGGTCTGCCGTGCCTGCGGTGAAATCATATCCACCCGATTTAGCACCAGCACCCGGGCCTTATCCCCAATCCAGCTATCCACATCCGGATGATCCGTGGCCAGGGGAATGCGCGCATCCCTAATTTCCAGCACCACATCCACCCGTTTTAGCTGCTCCTTTAAAGAGCGCTCTGCCTTAGCAATGTGGCCGGGGTACCATTGAATAGACGGCGAAGACATGGCAGAAAAGAATCACTCAGCAATCTATTCTAGCGGTCGGCCAACCCTACGGCACCACCATCACCGGACAAGGCGATAAATTAATTACGCGACTGCTGACACTTTCCGACTGACCCTCCGGCGTCAGACCAATGCCGCGACAGCCCATCACAATCAGGTCCGCCGATAGTTCATCAGCCACGTCACAAATCACAAACGCCGGATTTCCTTCACGCTCAATGGCTTCCGTATCAATGCCTTGACTTGTAAACACGGTCTTAGCTTTCTCTAAAAGCTGCGATACCGCTTCGGGCGACGTCCGCTCCGGATGAGGGCTGGCACCGGTATCGGCTTCCACAACGGATAGCAAAACCAGGTGGCTGTGGTGATACTTAACTAGCTCCGCCGCCTTAAAAGCCGCCTGTTGTGCCTCTGGACTAGCATCTATCGGAAATAAAACGGTCTTAAACATGAGTTAGCAAAACCCTAGACTTCGATCAAAAATCAGAGCCGCAATAGGCGATAATACCTAGTGAGTAAAGAAAAAGTATCAACGCTTTATAACTAGGGTAATCAAGCTTGTCCTAGCTTTGAAGTGGGGCGTACGTAACGTAACAAAACTGCATTAGGAGGATAGTTCTGTGGCAAAGAAATCCGTCACCGATTTGTCAGCGGCTGATCTGTCAGGCAAACGCGTGCTCATGCGCGCCGATTTCAATGTGCCCCTTGATGACCAAGGCACCATCACTGACGACACTCGGATTCGGGCAGCACTGCCTACCATCCAAGCGTTGACCAGCAAGGGTGCCAAGGTAATCTTGTGCAGTCACTTTGGTCGTCCCAAAGGCAAGGTAGTTGACAGCATGCGTCTGACTCCCGTCGCTGTGCGTCTTTCTGAGCTACTGGGTCAAGACGTCATCAAGTGTGATGACTGCATCGGCGATTCTGTCACCGCTGCCCTGGCTGGCATGGCTGATGGCCAAGTCGCGCTGCTCGAGAACGTGCGCTTCTACGATGGCGAAACCAGCAACGATTCTGAGTTTGCCAAGAACCTGGCCTCTGTCGCTGACCTATATGTAAACGACGCCTTTGGTACCGCTCACCGTGCCCATGCCTCCACTGCTGGTGTCACCGAGTACCTCAGTCCCTCCGTTAGCGGTCTGCTCATCGAGAAGGAACTTCAGTATCTACAGAGTGCTGTAGATAGCCCCCAGCGTCCCTTTGCTGCCATCGTCGGTGGTTCCAAGGTTTCCTCCAAAATTGGCGTCATCGAAACTCTGCTAGAAAAAGTAGACAAGCTGTTCATTGGCGGCGGCATGATCTTCACCTTCTACAAGGCTCGCGGCCTGAGCGTGGGTAAGTCTCTTGTAGAAGAAGACAAGCTAGAGCTTGCCAAGGCACTAGAGGTCAAGGCTAAAGAGAAAGGCGTTGAGCTACTGCTACCCACTGACGTAGTTGTTGCCGACAACTTTGCCCCCGATGCCAACGCTCAGACCGTTAGCGTTGAATCCATTCCCGATGGCTGGATGGGTCTAGATATCGGTCCTGACTCCATCAAGGTATTCCAAGCTGCCCTGGCAGATTGCAAAGGTGTAATTTGGAATGGCCCCATGGGCGTCTTCGAATTCGAGAAATTTGCCGCTGGTACCGAAGCGGTTGCCAACACGTTGGCTGAAATCACCGCAACAGGCTGCATGTCCATCATCGGTGGTGGTGACTCCGTTGCTGCTGTTGAGAAAGTGGGCGTCGCTGAGAAGATGAGCCACATTTCCACCGGTGGTGGTGCCAGCCTAGAGCTATTAGAAGGCAAGACTTTACCTGGTATTGCAGCTCTAGATGACAAGTAAGCATCTATAACTAAGCGCTTTCTTTTCTAAAAAGAAAGGCATGTAGATTTCGAAGCCCCTGCCTATAGGTGGGGGCTTTTTGTTTGTGAGCTAAATCTATGGGTAGTGGGGTAGTTTATTGGTCACAGCCAGTCATGGTGGGCACGTCGTAAGTCACCTCATTTACCTCAATTAAAGGGAACCATCATCTCCACCCTAAACAGACTCTGATACCAACTCTAAATTGCGATAAACCTGCTCGATAGGAAAGCTTAAACCAATACTTTTGAGTGTCACCACATCACCCTTTTGGTAGTTAATGATGATCCATTCACCAGTGTCATTTTTACAATACAAATCCATCTCCAGACTGGTTGAACTCACTAACAAATAGTCTTGTAAGACAGGGTTCTGACGATACATCCTAAACTTACCGCCACGATCATAGGCTTCCGTGCTGTCTGATAATACTTCGATAATCAAACAGGGATAGGTAATGTACTGAGTTGTCTTTTTATCTCGTTCATCACAGGTGACACTCGCATCTGGATAGGTGTAGTTGTTAGTGTCAACAATGTTTACCTTGATATCGGAATTGCCTGTGATACAGAGGCCACCATCCAAATGAGTATCCAGCAGCGCTGTAAATCGAATAGCAATACGGCCATGATTAATGGTGCCGCCACTCATGGCGTAGACTTGCCCATTAATATATTCATGCTTTTCTAACTGCTGTTCCTCCCAAGCAAAATATTCCTCGGGCGTCATCTGTGGGAGTTTTTCTTTAGCAGCTACCATGGGTTGCTTACTGATTGAATAATGCATCTAGTTTAATCTAGCCACTCTGCATCAGTGTCCCGCATGGGTAAACATCGTATGGTCTGAACTACGTGGGGGCAACTCATACGCGTACATCATAAAGGGGGCAAGTTATACCAAATCCGAATTCATTGAACCTGATTAAAAATAGATAATTTTGTA
>ERZ1740070.278-NODE-278-length-36159-cov-14.272075_pt1 | contig 36159 bp, 26 predicted proteins | sample MGYA00581734_ERZ1740070 | MGnify/ENA primary metagenome ERZ1740070 (study PRJEB43018, sample SAMN04849744) | marine metagenome | isolation source: floating plastic debris | place: Pacific Ocean | collected 2008-09-01 | study: EMG produced TPA metagenomics... | reverse complement strand
TTCGAATGGAAGGTTTCATTTGCAACTTTTCTTCTTCCTCGCATTTAGCACACTTCATACTTATGTCTGGTGAGTTGCAGTACCTTTTCATTTGCACCTGATTTGAAGGATCAGACATTCTCATCACCTGGTCCGCTACGTCATCGGCTTCCTTTTCATATTCATCATCGGGCTTCCCTATTTCAAGTTTAGTTTGTATCAAAGCGTGAGACAACCTCTGAGCGCTGCTGTTATTATCGGATTTCCTTCCTGATTGAAACATGACTTACTTACTAGTATTATTCAAACCGCATCTCTCATATATTTTCACAATAGCTACTCAAATGGCATCTCCTCTATAAATTCATAGTTTGACCTGGCAACCAGTTTAAAATTTTCCACCTTTATTTCAGCTTCTAAGGCATATTCAGCATACTTAATGGGAAAGAAATCTTTTCGCTCTATTGTTATCCAAAAGGTCTTCGAAGAATTTTTTTCCACAGTTAAAAAGCCATCTTTAGCCAAGGTATGATTTGGAAGATTATAAACTTTGAAAGCCTCAAGTTCCTCTCTATCATCTCCTGCTATAAAAAAGAGCCGACTGATTTCCATTTTAATAGACCTGTTGATCTCATTTTTTACCTGGAAGTGACCATAATTTACACCAGGTATTTCTCCCGGGAAATAGTCTATAGTTACGGTGACTCCTTCAATTCGAATGTTTGATATGTAGTTTTCCACCTTGGAACCTGTGTTAAAATCAACTCACGTTTTACCCGTACAATCCCAATTCTTAGGATCTATCGGTTTTTGATTAGTCATTATAGCTTTACTTTTTACGCTGTCCGCTTTTTTGGCCTTTCGTATATAAACTGTACCATCTTTTCGAAGTACTTTAACCTTATTTGCACCCACTCTTTTAATTGGTTTTTCACCTGCCACGGTAGACACTCCTCCATATTTTTGCTTAACCAGCCTTTCTGCTGCTGCGTCATCAACAATATCATTTCCTGCTTTATCTTTTTGCCTAAGGTCCTCTACAGAGTTAGCGCTTTTGTCCCTAAAACGCTTTCCTTTCAAGCCAGCATCAATTGACCACTGCTCGGAAGTAATATAGGCGTCTTTTTCTCTTTCCAGAGTAGTTTTTAATTTTTTACCCTGCATGGCATGCCAACCCTCATGATATACAATAAATGCCATTTGCTCACAATCAGTAGTATTCAGTAAGCCCATCTTCTTTTTTTTGCCATTTCTGTAGCCACCGGAGTAGAATGTACTTTTTTCCCATTTCTTGCCATTCCATTTTTCAACGTTGAATTTTCGAGAGTCAAAAGTTTCAACGCTGTAAGACGGCATAACTTTCTCAACAAGGTGTTTATTCCAGTGACAAAGTATTCTAAGAATACAATCCATTGTCCAAGGCTTGTTTTTATCCTTCGGTAGCGTGAATGACTGAAACTTTTTATCCAGTTTACTTATCGTTGGAGCATCAATAGTTCCGGTATTAGGAATACCGCTGTCTATCTGAAATTTTTTAATAGCAGCTTTGGTCTCCGCATTTAACTCACCACTTGTACCATAATCGGGTATATTATATCCAAGATCAATGAGAAGTTGTTGAACCCTTCTGACTTCAGCGCTGACATGGCCTTTCTTGAGCGATGTCTTATACTGGTTAATATCCTCGAACACTTTATTACCCTTAAGGCGAGGTGAGGTTAATGGCGGAGGCAGAACAGGCACTTTAGGAATTCTAGCTAATGCCCTCCTATTTGGACCTAATTTTTTAGAGAATTGATTTGTCTCTCCTTGCGCAAAAACTTTAATGTGTGCTGAAGGAATACCTTTTGAGCCATCAGAAGGTGCCTTCAACTCAGAGGCAAGAGCTTCGGCACGCTTACATGATAACGGCCAGTTAATTTTTCCTGGTCCATCTATACTCGCATAACCATCAACACGAGCCGGTTGAGGCGCAGGTATTTTATACCAACTTTGCACGAAGGTTAATGCAGCAGCTTTATCCAACTTACTTAGTGTATTACTGTTGTTACCAAACAAAATATCTATTCCAACTCCAGCCGGAAGAGAAGTGGCCGCTTGGCACGACATGGGGGGCGCTTTAGAAGGATCATTTTCCCATTTGTACCGTTGAATAGAAGACTCGCCGCTGCCCTTTTGCTGCACCACATGTGTCAGTTCATGCGCCAGCAAATGCTTGCCCTCTGAGCTGGAGGGGTTGTATTGCCCACTATTGAAATAAACGTCACGACCATTCGCAAAAGCTTTAGCGCCCAGCTCCCTATTCATTTGAATGGCGTTAGCGTCTGTATGGATGCGTACTGCTCTGAAATCACTCCCAATTTCACTTCCCATTCCGCGCCCTAGAGGAGTAGGCAGCGCATGCCCTCTGCCCTTGGAGCTATTCAACCTCCGATCTATATTTTCACTGGCATATTGAGTGCTGCCATCAGCAGATCTTTGCATGGATGGTTTCATTTGCAGCTTTTCTTCCTCCTCGCACTTTGCACATTTCATGCTGATGTCGGGCGTACTGCCATACCTTTTCATCTGAACATAATTTGACGGGTCTGGCATTCTCATCACCCCATCCGCTACTGCATCGGCCTCTTTTTCGTATTTATCATTCCGTTTGCCTATTTCAAGTTTAGGCAGGGAATGAGACAAACCATCATTTTGTAGTCCTTTTCTTGATTCCGTTTTAGTACTCCCAACTAAGTCAACAGCCATATCTATAAATTACTTTCGCTTCATAATTCAATTGACTTAACTACATCTTCCATTACTATCAATCAGGCCAAAAGAAAAGTGGCGTTTCAGCTTCCTCAATATTTGAGCAAAAGAGGCTCTGAAAATTCCCGACCAGTGTGCATCATGAAACAATATGATGTCATTACCACTAGGAAGCCTTGCGTACGTAGCTCTGACTCCCGTTATACCTTGCCAGTTTCTAGCCCTTAACCAGCCAATACTACTATTACCAAACTCAAAATCCCAACCCACATGTCGCATTCCCAGTCTTTCCGTGGCAGCCACTAATTCAGGGAATGTACGACCGTCTCCTGGCAACCTGGCTACGTCAAACCCTGGAAAATCCGTGCCGAGCAGTGATCTGAAATGACTCTCATTGCTCGTGAAGTTTTCATTAAACCTTCGTGCTTCAGCAGGGCTGTCCGGTGTGGTCGGATCAATAAGGGACGGATATGCACTGCGGTACTCATCTGCGGTTGTAGGGCTATGAGTAAATACATGATTAGCTATACGGTGGCCAGCGGTAAGCATTCGTCTTACCAACGCTTCCTGGTTCGCGGTATCTCTCATGTTTCCCCCTGTGAGAAAAAAAGTGGCCAATATGCCTTCCGAAGACAGTTCGTCAAGTACTCCCGGAGTTGCTGCCTTTGGTCCATCATCAAAAGTCAGACAGACCTTCGACTCGGGTGATGACTCCGATTCTTCCTCCGACGTTGATGTACTCCGCGGCGGTGACGTAGTTGTGGCAGGTTCATCAGGCCTTAATTCCGTGTCTTTTTCAACATACCATCTACCCTCCTCACCTGCTATTCTTACAAGTTCACCAAGTCGTCGTTCAGAAAGTACTCTTGTTCGCGATCGTGTGCCGCGGGTCCAAGGATCCTCTGCCGGATTAGTGGGATTCCATCTCCACTCCAGAAGAAAATTCCCTTCAAGTTCCGGGTCAGGAACTATCCTGATGATATTGTTTAGTCTACGTTGAGCTTCATCTCTTGTATCAAATACGAGAGTACCGTCCCGATCGCTCACCATTTCACGTTGAATCATAGGTGAGACTCTCCCTTGAGGTCCTTGTTGTATGACATGCGTTAATTCATGCGCTAACAAATGCTTACCTTCCGCACTGGACGGGTTGTATTGCCCACTATTAAAATAGATATCATCGCCGTGCGTAAAAGCTTTGGCCCCAAGCTCTCTACTCATTTGAACGGCGTTTGAATCAGTATGAACTTTGACTTCGCTGAAATCAGGTCCAATTTTACTACTCATTTCAGCTCCTATCTGATGGGGTAAATGATTTCCGACCCCCTTAGCGCTATTTAATTTTTGAGAGATATCATTTGTCGCAAATTGAGAAGAAGAATTACTACTAGGCTTCATTCGAATTAAATGGTTCGATTCTAACCGGGCCTTCATTTGCAGATTTTTACACTTACTACCCTGAGTGTATTTCATCTGATTATCAGAAGGAAAAGAACTGTTATGCTTGGGACTGAAACTCTCTTTTGCCCCTTTTTCATTATGTGATAGGAATGAATCGACCATCACCCTATCTTATGAACCGCACGCACTCCAGGTTCCGCCAACATGAACTGTAGTGGCCGGCTTACCATGCCCTTTGGCTGTTCTCTCATTAATGCAGTTATCCCAAATTAACTCGGAATGTTCCATGCTCATTCTAACACATCCGTGCGATGCCGGGCAATTTGGTCGGTTTGGCCAATAATGAAAAGCTATTCCCCTGGCACTCTGGAAATAAGAAGCATTTTTTGCATCAGGAAAAGCTCCCAACGAACACGCCTGACGTTCAATGGTAAAATCGCCTTTTGGAGTGCAATTGGAGCCGCTTACGTTACTATCTGCGGTATTATCACAATTATTTCGCCCAGCGCCATTTCCAATTGTAGCATGAAAAGGGCCGGTCGGTTGACTGGATGCATCAGGGCCGGTCCATCTTAGTGTAACACGGCAAGGATTTGTAACATTTACATCGATATGTTCGATATATGTGGCTGGAAAGCCGTCAACAGTTCGATCATTGTCTCTCCCACAGGCCCTCTGGATAGAATTCATACTATTTCCCTGCTGCACCACGTGTGTCAGTTCATGTGCCAGTAAGCGCTTGCCTTCGGAACTTGATGGGTTGTATTGCCCACTATTAAAATAGACGTCGTTGCCATGGGTAAAAGCTTTGGCTCCCAGCTCTCTATTCATCCGAATAGCATTAGCATCGGTATGTATGCGTACCGCACCGAAGTCATTACCTATTTTGCTTCCCATTTCATACCCTATGGAACTTGGTAAAACATGCCCACCTCCCTTTGAGTTATTCAATCTTTTGGCCACGCTATTACTGGCAAATTGAGGGCCGTCATTAGATGATCTTTGGATGGAAGGTTTCATTTGCAGTTTTTCTTCTCCCTCGCACTTGGCACATTTCATACTAATATCAGGCACGCCGTTGTTCCTTTTCATCTGAACATGATTTGAGGGGTCCGGCATTCTCATTACCTTGTCCGCCACCGCATCCGCTTCCTTTTCATACTTGTCATCCGGCTTCCCTATTTCTAATTTGGGCTGAACGAAGCCTGGAGTTTTACGGCGTGATCTTTCGTTGGTCATTAACTGTAGCATACTCTAGTAGTTAAATTGTTCTTCTGTTTTTGTGATACTCGCGCTTGATGCCGGTAATAATGTCCTGTAACTGTATTTCATTACTTTTCCTGCTTAAGGCCTTTAATGAGCAGTGCTGGATCACATTTATAATTATTCCTCCGGCTATTTCGTATTTATCAGCTATTTCATTCAGGTCTATATCACTGGCCAGTATAGCCTCATTGGAAAATCCATTTTTCCATAACCGATAACGCTCTTCCTTTCCAGGCATTGGAAGGCTGATCATAGACTGGAACCTGCGCAAAAAAGCTTCATCAATATTACTCTTAAGGTTAGATGCGAGAATAACCAGACCATTGTATACCTCTATGCGCTGTAAAAGGTAAGACACCTGCTGGTTGGCATATCGGTCATGAGCATCTTTAGTGCTTGTTCTATTGCCAAACAATGCGTCTGCTTCATCAAAAAATAAGATCCAGCTTTTGTTCTCAGCCCGATCGAAGACCTTAGCCAGGTTTTTCTCAGTCTGCCCGATATACTTCGATACCATTTGAGACAAGTCAATGCGATAAACATCTCGATTTGTCTTTTTGCCTAACAAAGCGGCCGTTAGTGTTTTACCTGTCCCCGGAGGACCATAGAGCAATGTTCTAAAGCCCGGTTTAAGGCTTTTATTCATTTGCCAATCGTGCAGCAATGTACCGCTATGTTCTATCCAATTCTCAATTTCGGCTAATTGTTCTGTGGCCTGTGAGGTAAGAATGAGATCCGACCATTCCATTTCGGTTTCTAACAGCTTAGCAGGAAATTCCGTACTGAAATTCGGTTTTCTGTCTTCTCCCAAAGTGAATAACTCGAGCGCCTCGCGGGATATCATGATAGCGCCACTCATCGCTGGCTCTCCTTTTTCGGTCTCTTCCAGCCAAAGTATATTCTCTCTGGCAAGTAATCCCATTCCATCAAAAGCCCTTTGCAACGAAAATCTTCTTTCCAGATTACTCCCTGCCAAAATAAACATGGCCGTTTCACCTGTTGGCCAAAAGCCGAGATGGGTTTTACCACGCTTGCCGCCAAACTCAGTATAGATCTGGTTAGTGTTTTCATTTTTGACCAGGAAGATGTCCAGTAACTCTGGTTTGATATGAGGAGTCAGCGCCAGGATCAGCAGAAATCTTTCTTCAAAGCTCAGCTCATACTTTTTGATGTATAAAGCGTAGTCTGAGGCGCTTCCATTGAAATACGGAGGGCTAATGTCGTAGATATCAGCATATTTGCATTCTTCCTTTGCATTGAGTTGCGATCTCGTTTTGAGGATCTCCCTAAACCAATTGAGTTCCAATTGCAGATCACTGGCATTTACTTTTATTCTTTCACTTACCATTTCACATGTATTGAATATTCATTCCAGGGCAGCTTAATTACGGAAATCGGCCAGCTTAGCTTATCGATTAGCACATCGATAGCTATTCGATGCATGTGTAAAACCCAACCATTATGGTCTTGCTTTAGTAACCCCGGCCTTCTTAAAAAACTACTTTGCAGACCCGATGGGCTTGTATTTTTCAATACGGCCCAATTCCTCACGACCGACTTCAACAGGTTTTGACACTCTTGTTTCTCTATTTTTGAAAGTTCAAACTCAGGAGATACAAAATCCTCGATCTTCACTCCACAGAGTAATTTGAATATCACCCACCGGTGCTCAGCACCTACCTCATCGCCTTGGACCAGATAATGTAAGACCTGAACGGCTTTACGCTGGCTTTCAGAGTCAATAAATGCTTTTTCTTCCACAAGACCAAGTTCCTTGAATAACATCTGTAGGTAGGGCCACAGCAAAATAGCCCCTGCATTTTCGGTTTCAAGCGAATCTCCCAGACCGGGTAGTGTTGAATCACCTTTCACAGCGCTTATGGCTTGGTTTAACCGGGGCTCTAATGGCATCATACCTTCTTCATTATGATCCTTCTGCTGCTGAGTATTAGGTTGAGTTTCTGTAGCGTTTGAGTTTATTCCTGGGTCGTCCCACTTGTTTTTAGAACCTTGAGTTAAACGATCTTTTCTATTATAGTATGCATCATTTGTGTGCAGAAATTTTACTTGATCCAGGTTTCTATCAAGCACTTGATAAAGCAAAGTTTCTTTTTTCAGTCTTTCAAGCGCTTTCAATTTAAAGTCCGACGCGTTATAAAACTCATAACCCGACGCTGACAAAATATTTACAACGGCCTGGGTTTCGTTTATTTCCAACTGCTGATTATCGGCTTGAAGTACTACTTGGGTTATGAACTCCTGAAAGAAGATATTTTTTAAGTCTTTAACTGGTACAAAGTCGCTCAAATCGTGGTATAATTCTCTTAAACTAGATCTTCCGGGCTTATCGAAGCATGCAAAAAGTTGCTGTTCTTTAAGAAGATTGATAAGCCGCAAACGTGGCTGGGTCTGAATTGACAGTTTAATGAGTTTTTGTAGTGGTAAATCAGCTTTACCCTTTAAGGATCTCCTTACCAATTCATCGATGTTTCCTAGGGATGTATCATACCACCAGGGAAATATGCTATATTCAATATAATGCAATAAGGCCTCAAAATCGGAAGATCCTTCATGCGCTGCGACGGTAACGCCTAAAGGCAAATGCGCTTCTTCTGTTTCATTATCAACTACCAGCTGTAACTGCTCGACCGAAAGCTTCATGACTTTTTCTTTGAACCTTTTCGCCAGCTTTTCGGCTAAATCCGGTTGTAAATCGCCATTTTGAATAGGGTCGAGAGTCAGTTCCAACTGATCTATTCTAAAATGTTCGCCAGAGGCGGTTAACTCGTCGCATACTTTTTCAAGCGCCGGGATAATGTGCCTGTGACAGTACATCGACATTCTACTTTGCCAATCCCTGGCCTTTGACTCATCGTTCAAGTGAAGGTCAATGACCTGACGGTGAACAATATGTCTTTGTACTTTGTCTTGCATTACCTAAGGTTGAAATATCTTTTAACGTTATTTTTATATGTTCTCGTAGAATATCCTTCGGACTGCTTGAGCCATTCTTGTAAAAAAGGCTCCATATTTAAGTTTTCATTAGCCTTAAACACTCTCGCCATATTTTCCAGTTGATCAGCGCTCTTCTTATCTAACCTTGCACGTTGCACGATGGCGGATCGGTCCAGGTAAGCGCCCGTTATGCTCTGCAGTCCATGTATGTAAGCTGACTTCTCATCCGCAGGGCTTTTATCCCAAGCCGCGATCAGCTCATTCATGGCGATATCATAGGTATTATTCAGGTTACCTGAAGAAATAGTCTTTGCTGTCGTAAATTTATTTACAGCATTTATGGCTTTACGCATCTTAGGTGTAGCGGCTTTTTTTGCCATCGTTTCAATGGCTTGTTGATAATCGCCCATGCGTGAAGAATAATAGCGTTCTAGTTTTTCTGACATCTCTGTTCCTTCCTTAACGTCTAGAGATGCTCTAAGCTTACTCAGATCAAAATCGAGCCTGCGGGCTAATTGTAATTTAAAGTTAAGTATGGTAATCCCGTTTGATCTAACGATGGCTTCTTTTGAATTAGTAAGGTATCCGTTATAGGCCGTCGAAGCCATATATGTGCCACTTTCTACCTCACTGAATTCATATGCGCCATTATCAGCAGTTTTTAGAGAATAATCAGCCGGCATACCTACTTCCTTAAAAAGCTGAATATTTGCTCCTCCCAGTTCTATTATTTCGTCATTGGCGCTTACACCGATTACCTTTCCGCCAACTGTTCCCACACCTGATATGTCTGTTTCGAGAAATATATCCTTTTCGTTTGTTCCAGCTAAAATATTGAGAGTAACTGTTTTTGATTTATAGCCTATGGAGTCAACCTGTAGTGTTTGACTACCGACTGGTATATTGTTGATCGAATAGTTACCAGCTGAATCAGTTATTGCTTCTATAGTGGTACCCTTCACACTTACATTTGCACTTCGAATCGGGATTTCATTCTCAACGGTTAACACTTTTCCTGTTACTCTGCCAACGCCCTTCCCACCTGACGCTCGCATAACGGGAATAAAAACAGTGAATGTTTCCTTATCAATCACTTCATTTCTGGTGACGTCTCTGACCTCGTATTGAAAATCGTCAACGAATATATGGTTTGGATTATTCTGCAGCTCTGCGACCACGGCTTCTATGTCTACATCGTATTGAATGAGTTGCCTTTGCTTAGCAGGTTCAGGCAGGTATATGTCTTCGATCAATTGGGCGGTTCCCAGGCGTCCTGTACTCAGTAGTTTCACTTTATATACATCAGGATCGTACAGGTTGTTGAGAACCTGGCGCTTCAACGTGCGATAACTTCTAAAGTCTCGGCCTTTAAACTTGGCTACATCAAACATTGGCAGTACCAGGGGATCCAGCGGAAGAGGTGTATGCGGTAAATTAGCGCAGTCATCACAACATATATAAGGTAAGGTAAAGTCCGCGACTACGAGGTCATTCATTTTCTCTGCCACCTCGGCAGGTGTTTTCAATTCAACCTTCTCCAGGTTAAACTCATTTTTTGACCCCATGATCTGATTGTCACCCAGCTTATCTAAAAGTTTTAAGATTCGATCCCCTTCTATTTTTTCTCCCCTTTCAAATTGTTCATGCGGTTGTTGATGTGCAATAATAAAGGTCTGTCCCGGCGCTACTCCAGCTTTGTGTTCCATTCCCGGCGATGATTCCAGGGCATGAGCAAAGTTCATTGCCTCGACTAACCGGTCAATTCTTTCCTGTAGCGTATCGTACAAAGTGCGAATAGTGATATACGGATAGATAGCCATGAAAGCAAGAGCCCGATACACCCAGCTGGCAATCACTAAAATGACATAAATCAAAATCATAGTAATGCTACTATTGGCTTGCTGCGCTAGAAAGATCATGGCGTTGATAAATCGCCTTAATGCGCACTTGTATTTATCCAACCAGTCGCTCATTGAGAAGTCTTTGAGGTCTTCAGGCATAGCCTGAACAAGCTCTTTAAGACAGTTATTGATATCAGCAAATATTCCGTCTATCTGATTATCTGTGGAACTGGCGAAGGTCGTTGATTTTCTTGCCTGCCCACGTTGCGTGGCATTCGCCAATTCCATGTCTACTTGCACAAGCCTTCCGGATATCGAGCTTAGATCGATTTCACCTTTTTCGTTTACCACCTTGAAAAATTGATCACTATCGACCATTCTATTAATAAATGAAAAAGTATCATCAGCTTGTTTTTTTTCCTTCGCACCCGCACCGGTGGACCCACCAGTACTCATAGTTTTAAGGGCCTCACTGTACTCCTTTCTATTACTGACCAGATTCGCAAGACTCGTGGTGATGGGGATAAGGTTATTCAGAAAAAGGAGCCGCTTGTTACGCCATATAGAGTAGGCAGGTTGCAGGTCAGCGGCAATACATGGAGGGCAGGGCCTTTCTTTTAGCAGGTCGCCAAAATAAACGGCCTTGACATCAAAGGCCAGTTGCCAGGTTTTTTTGGCTGCCTCGATTTCCTTCATCACATTATTCTTAGGCTTGCCAAGTATTCCTTCTATCCGCAAAAAGTTAAATTGATCTAAGTCATAGGCCAGAGGTGTGGTTATCGGATGTTCGTCAGTTTTACCAAATTGATGGTTGTCGTAAGATAACTGCTGCGGATAGTCCGAACAATAACATTTCCTGTGCAATTCAAAATTCCAATTGCTTTCCAGATTACCTAACTTTTGAAATTGACTTTGCCGCTTTGAATCGTAGTAATAGGGTATGGAGCGTTGTGAAAGTGTGCCTTTTTTCTCGCAGCTCGGCGTTATTTTCAAATCCCATTCGGCGGGTTGAAGGAGTCTTTCTAAATCAAAGCTTTCTATTAACAGGACCATTCGCTTGTGCAGGAATCTCACCTTATCTCTTAAGTAGCCCTGCTTGTCCAATACCGGTGAAGGTGTAAACTCATTACGGTACGCATCCAATGCGCAGAGCTCATCTATTTCAACACATGCTTCACCCAGCATTAGATGTTTCGGGAAAATAGATTGATCAGGGCAGCAATTGGAGGTAAGGTCGTAGGCCACCATCCTAAATTCGTCGTAGGCCAAGGCCAGATCTTTCACGAAATCATAAATATATTGGACGCCATAAAGTGGCCTTTCCATAGCAAAATGCGAGTTAATATATTCCGCTATTTTGGCTATCGCATCAGTAATTATATCCGTGTCGAATGGATTTTCATATATATCATTGAGAATTGGCTCATAAACGGCATAGGTTCGTGACAGATTTTCCATAAAGCTGTCCGATGCCAGCAGTTCTATGTATTTCAGACACATTTCGTAATACGTGGATACCTCAGCATGAAGTTTTGGCCTTTTCCACAGGAAGGGCTGTAAAGCTTGCTTTCCGGAAAAAGAAGATGCCGGTTTACCATTCCCAAGACCTTCGTTTTCACCTGATCCAAGATTAGGCCATATTAAATCCTCAAGTTGCGCCTTATCAACCACCAGTTTTCTAAGTGTGAAAATCCGGTCTACCCCCAGTTCATCACAGCTTTTCCCTAAGCACGATTTGAGGTCTTTATCAAAACATTCGAGGTAAAGGAGTACAACTTTATCAGCTAAAAAGGCTTCATCCAGATCGAATATTTCCTCTTCCGGAGTGGTGATAGCCGTGCCGGTCAATAATTCATGCAAAACCAGATCTTCATGTTCAAAAGGTGGATAACTGACCGAGTCTGGTTTATTGTATACCCTGTATCTTGTGGTAGGGCAATCTCCAATGGTGATAAGAAAACCTTCCGAAGTTACGCCTACACCTTTGGATATGGTAAGCGTTGTCCCTTCATCCGTAGTTTCGCAACTCAACTTCATGCCACAAACAATACCCATTCCAATCAGGGAAACGCGTGTTAAACGATTTTGCTGATCAAGGTATTTAATCATTTGATTAAGCTGACCACTTGTCAGTACCTGACTATCTTCGAATACGGGGTAATTGTTTATTGTAGTGCTCATCACAATATTCGGTTAAAATGTGCCTAAAACTGAGTTGTTTAATACTATTGCTCCCTCCAGGGAATCGTCTTCCTCACAGTTATGTAATGTACCTGTAGGATATACATTTCTTATTCTTGTTATTATATCTATGAATTCAGCCAGTGCGTTGGCCTGCTGAACTTTATCAGGTTCGTCTTTACCTATGGCAATAAGCCACGCCTTATATTTTCTTTCAAACTCGGTCATCTGTTCGCAGTCAATCCAGCAAATGTTCAACATCGTATGCGCTGGGGCTTCAAGCCTTAATGTTTTGTTCATAAACTTTCTGAAATCCAGATTGGTAAAGCGCCCGGGCCAGTAGGGCAACACCACACTTACCACGCAGGAGTAAGGATCTTTTTTCTTGCAGGTTTCGCAGTCCTGGTCGAGATGGACCGGAAGTAGTGCATCTTGTATTTGCTGCTCAACTTTGTCAAAGGTAATTTCGATATCAGTTCCATTTTCAGCAACGGAAAGTATCCTGTACCGACCCGCATTAGTATTATCAGCGGGTGAGATCTGGATTTTGTTTCCTTCCAAAAGGCTTAAAGCATCGGCGTCTTCTATTACTATTTTATTTTCTGATGGCGCTATGGCTTTGATAGCCGCACTTTTGATGAATACCAGCTCACCATTTAGGTGCGGGGCATCCGGAAGATCAAACAAGACCGGAGATTCCGAAGCGTTTGTTGTAAAGATGGTGTCAACACCATCAAAAGCGATATTTTCTGCACCTACCTCGTACTTGCCATCATTAAAACTGCCCCCGGTAATATGTATACTCTTGGTTACGGCTATTTCCGATGTTACGTCGCCACTAACTTTAAATGTATTGTCAGCAGCGTTTGCCTCGACTATAGGTACCGTTTTGGTAAAATATAGCTGCCCGAAATCGGAAAGACCATCGACCAACACCTCACCTTCGGGTTCTACAAAAAGCTTTTCATTAATCCGAGGCCTTAAAAGCACATGTTCGATAACATGCATGCCTTCCCTGGCAAAGAATTTATCTTCAATGAATTGAATAACATCAGCAATTGCCTCTTCATCAGCATTACCTTCTATAATAAATTCGGTAGAGGTAATACCTACTATATCAAATGTTTTGGTGTAGTTAAACCGGCCTAAATCTTCAGAAGCAGACAGGGGTTCCCTAACCTTTATAAAAGTACCAGCCCCGCCGGCTTCCATGCTTAAGATGGAATAGTCTCCATTGTTGCCAGTGGAATCGGTTATAGCAATGACATCACCATTATTTACACGTGCCGTTACATCAGTATCAATTTCTATAATCCTGTTATCAACATCGATGGATACGATGGTGAAGGTTTCTGTCCACGATAATTTTCCGTCAAATTCAAGTGGGAAAAGTGTTTGATCTACCTCAATGGAAACCATAGGGCCATTTACATTAGCGCCAAGTACCGAATAAGTACCATTATGATGTGTAGAGTAGGCCACTTTAACCTGACCGGACACGAGTGAGGTTATCTCATCAGCTATCTTATTATTGAAATCCTTGGCTATACTTTGAGCGATCGATTCCCCGTATTTATCAACAATATGAAAGAAGTAAGGAGGAGTATAAGGAGATAAATCAGGGTCAAAAATATATTGATTACGACTTGACCCATAATTGATTACATCCCAAAGCGCCTCATGCACATACACCTGACCTTTCGCCAGTACCTCTTCTTCACTATCGCCAACCTCCGCTTCTCTGGTTACTGAACCTTCAAGCAAGGCATTTTCCAGAGTAAAATCAAAAGCCTTGGAATATAGCGTATAGGTTATAGAAAAGGTCGGTGGATCAGGAGCCACCGGTGACATATCGGCTGTCACCTCATAGTCAAAATAGTTCAAAAGAGGACATGACAGGTTTTTTCTATTTGCTTCGGGGTTATTAAAAAATTCCCTTGCTATTACCGCTATAAGATCATCAATTGCCAGATCGGCATCACCACCAGGATCGTTGGTGGCATAATCCGTTTTTACACTACTGCCTAAGTCCATGTCATCACATAGCAGGTTGAAATAAAACGCTCCCCCTTCCTCAACGATCTCGTAATTTTCCTTGCAAACGCCATTGATAATGATAGTCTCAATGCTTTCTTTAACCTCGGCCTCGCTTTCAAATAAGGGAGAAACGAGCAAGGTATTCGCGGCATCATCTTTTACTTGTGCTTTAAAGTGATCGCCATCGGGTACGATCTCAAAATTATTGCGAAACATCAGCGTATCGGGAGACTGTTCTTCTATACCTGTCAATAAGGAAACCCTCTTTTCAAGTCCTGAGACATTGTCTATGTGCCAGTTTTTACATAAATCCAGGTAATTAAACCCCTTACCCCTACTGCGACTCAATTCGGGGTAGCTGTTGAGGAACTTAAGCTTATCTTCAATCAATTCAGCGGGGGCTTTGGCCCCGGACACTTTGTAAGAAAGGAGGGCATAATCCGTGAATGTTTCGGCAAACCTGCCCAGCATATGGTCCAGGAATTTATTTCTTCTGGTCTCATATAACTCCTGATCTTCCAGTATTTCCTGCAGCTTAACCAGATGACCGGCTTTGTCTACATATAAAGGATCTGCATTGGGTACCACGTCATAGAGCGGCTGAGCAAAATAGGTCTTATCAATCAGATAATCTCCAAATTGATCTTTTTCTGCATTCATAGAAAATAAGTCTTTAATATGGCTTAACTGAGAGAGATAATTCGCCAGAAGTTGATCGAAGAATAATAGGAAGCCTTTCAGTTGCTTCACTTCCGTTTTGCGGACGATCTTTTCTTGATTGCCGAGCGCTTCTAACCCCGGAATACCGGCTGAACCGACTCCATACACCTGTGGAAACTCCTCCTGCAAACTTGTGTAGTTTTCCAAGTCCTTAAACTCCCCGGTAGGCACGGGTATATTCATTTTTGGATACCTGATTTTTTGAGGCCTTGCGGCACTCTCAAGGTCCTGAATCTTATCATTGACCTCTTCCCTTTTCGCATGGTATGGAAGTTGGTCTTTGAAGAAAGTGATTTTTGAATCATCCAGATTCAGGCGTGGGACGTAATTCTGCTCCATGGCAAGTTCAAGGCACCATTTCACACTTTTTGAAGCAATATCATCGCTATTATCCTGGGGTCTGTTGGCAATTTGAATACTACGTACAGCCAACACACCTTCCACATCCATAATGATCTTTATCAGGTCAGATACATGGATGTACTTCATCCTGTCAGCCCGACTTAATTCCTCATCATCAATGAATCCATGTTTAAGTTTTGGCCCCTCAAAAATCTTATCGACCGTAAGGCACAAGGTATCATCTATGGTTCCCTTGAAAAGATATGCTTCAGCGTTAAAGTCATTTGACGCAATGTCTTCAACCATCTTAATATCGGTATAATCAGGGTTTTCTTTATTCTCACTGATACACGCCACCGTATACTCTCTATCATTCTGCCCGGATTCTAGTAAGGTAATGACATCATCTTTATTAATGTCCTCTTCAAGTCGTTGGCTGATGGTGATGGTCTTCTTAGATGATCGTATTTCAGAAACCGAATATTGGTTTGCATTTCTACACTTGTTGAGCATTTCTTCCAGCGTGTAGAAATTGACTTGAGGGGAAAGAAACCTTGATATCTCATGGTAAATATGAGCTTCCACTGTTTCTACATCTGCTCTCGGATCAATTTCGATGTCTGTACACAGTAGTATCTCTTCAACTTTCAATGCATGAAAGCGAAAATAATCGTCACATAGATTTCTATTCTCATATAATGTTTTGATGACCTCAGTTACGATCTCGTGAATCTTAAGGACTTTCTTTACATACTGTGTCAGTAGACCACTTACCGGATCGTAAATAAAATTGTTAACTGCCTCAATGATCAATGGTAAGCCTGCAATAGCGCTGATCGTTCCGGAGACGTCCTTGTTCCCCTTTAGAATAAATTCATTTTTATTCGTTACAAAGGCATCGAGATTATAATTATCAGGCCTGTTAAAAATCTTAATACTGACGTTGATAATATGGGCCTGAACACTCGTCAGGTTCTCCCAATCTACCTTTTCATCATCCCATCTGGGAAATTCAATTTTGATATTGAATCTAAGTCCCTGTATGTCCGTATCCAGTGGGTGTTCATAAATGACAAGGTCTTCGTCAATGGTATTTGAGTTCAGATCACCATAGGCATCACATGAATCAAATTCTAGTAAAATGTCATGTAACCCTTTGACATAATACCAATCCTGGGTTTCTACGTAAGGGACTTCCTCAAGTGAAAGTTCACTTTTAATATTATTTACATAAATCTTATGTTCAGCATCTGGTGATTTGGTAATCCATGCATTTTTTACACCTGCGTACTTGCAGTCGTCCTCAGTTTCGTCTACTACTTCAACGTCCATCATGAGTTTTCGGAAGTCGTTCTTAGTCACCGGGCAGTTCGGAAGTATTTCGCAAGCGGTATAAAAGTTTTGAATCGCCCTGGGGTCGCCAATTTTCCGTGTAAGAATGTCTTTGATATCGTAATTAACCCGGAAGCCGACATCGGTTATCACATAGCTCATAACCTCCAGCATGGTTATTCCGGGGTCATGGGTGTTGTAATCCGTCCACAGCTTACTTGATAGCTCCTGAATATGCTTTATGCCTATCTCACGCAAGGTTTCATATTGCATGCTTTTCAATGGAGGCAGATTTTTTGATATGGTCAGTGATTCTTCCATTACAACTTATGTCAGGTCTATGTCTGGTTCGGGTTCCGGTAATTCCGGTTCGAGTGAAGTAATTTCCTCGTGACAAGGGCAATCATCCGCTGTGGCCGTCTGCTCCGCACCTACCACCTCATTATCGGCACAAACACACCCTTCGGCGTCAACAGCCATGGGTATTATTTCATGCGTATCTGCCGACCCCAGAATTGAAACTGCTGTAGTAGCTATAGCCTCATCAATATCTTTGTTAGGGTCATTCTCAGGATACAACGGCACAATGTGAAACATTTTAAAGCAAGAGACATAATCCACATAGGACCGCTCTTCAACAAAATTCAGAATGACAGATTTATGAATTTTACCTCCAAAGGTGATATCTGCCGCACAGTCCGTGGACCAGGGTGATAAAAAACCTTTGATTTCCTGTTCTAATTTAGTTTGAAAAAAGCCAATGTCATCGGCCAGGAATTTCACTTCAAACGATACTTTTACTTCCTCATAAATGGGGTTTCTCACATGCACTTCTGCACACATGGGGTTCAATGCATCAACATAGGTTTTGATATCATCCAACATTGATAAACTCGTCATGGGACGCAATGGATCTACCGCATTTTTGTTCTGAACATTGGAAACTACGATAAGCGTAACATGGCCCGGCGCCATTTCAGAGTAGTTTTCCAACGTACCCTCAAATCGCGTATGATTAATGCACTTCACCTTATAGGCCGAAGGAAAATGCTGCAGCGTAATATGCTCGTAGTCCCATATAGTAATGGTCCTCTGCTTATGCCTTAGTCGCTCACTTACCCGGGTATAGTAGTCCCTGCTTTCTTCTTTTACTTTGCCTCCAAATGAGGCATAGGGTTGTACTACTGCATCAACGGCGCTGTCAGATGTCACTAACTTGGAAATCGATTCTGCAACCAACGGAACCCGCAGATGGTCAGGGTCATTGTCGTTATCTTTAAATTTCACTAGTACTGCTTGGGCCTGAACATCAATTAGCCTACTTATCGCATCCGACTGTTCCGTCACGGTAGCTCTAAGCCAAAAGAAATCCTTAGGCAATAAAGTATTATTGTCGGTCGCCTCCTCAGGTACGGCAAAACTTATAATACCGGAAGTAAGCAGGTGGTTTGTGGTATCAGATAATATCGTTTTTGTATCAAATGGGATCCATTCATTATTTGACAAGATGTCCCAGTTTACATCTTGGGTTGTTCTATTCGGATTTGCACTTCCTTCTGCCACCTGAAATAATAGAGAGAGACTTTGCGGAGGCATTAAATCCTTAATGCCGATGTATAACGAACCTTCATCATTAAACTGAGGTAATACAAATGATGGAGATCCAGAGGCAATCTCTTTTACGCCAAAAGGCTCAATATGGAAGAATTGCTCGCGATTATCAACTGAAACGGATGGGTTATCAAAGTTAAACGTCACGGATGACGTATAATCCAATGACAGGTCCTGAACAGACGGTGTATATGGCGGGTTGGGAAGTTGTGCCCAAGGGTCCGGTGCATCTTTGGCTAGTTCAATGGCTTGCACAGCATAAGCATTTGGGAAAACCGAGTGTCCAAAATCAGCATTCATTAGCGTCAACCTGATAAAGCCTTTTTGTGTATTGACATCCCAGGCTTCAAATTTCTCCAGGTCTTTATTGCGTTTGAGTTTAGCCAGTTTAGTTAAATTGGTTAATGAAATTTTGCTGTTGGCTGCAGTGGGGCCAGGTAAATTAGAAGCATCATCAATCGCCGTCCCACTTGAGTCCGTGAATAAGGCGGTATTGCCGGTTATTAGGCTCTCCCACTTCTTTTTGTGCAATCCAGCGATGTCTAATTTAAAACTACTGTTAGCTCGGGTGGTGGATTCGATGGGCGATGTGGTAACGGTGGGGTCAGGGTCAAAAGGATCATAATTAGTATAGTATTCTTCAAACTTACCTACCGGAAGATCGTTCCACTTGAATTTGATATCAAGGGATGTTAGTTTTTTCTGAAAAACCTCCCAACTTCCGATATAGAGTTTACTGCCTATAAACGGGCGGTTTCCAAAAGGAAGCAAGGGCTTTGAAGGATCCAGGACTGCACTGTCATTTTGAAGAATCAAATCTTTAACACCTTCAACCTCCACAGTCAGGCTTGAGCTGGAAGGTTTAAGGCTTTTAAGGGCTTTATAAATAAATGGATCATCTACTTTTTCGGTATTTAACGAAATAGACATTACAGGCCATTTGGTTTTATAAGACTGCAATAATGTTTCCTCATCATAGGCAATCACGGCAGGTTGAGCTGCTGTAATGGTCCTTTTAAGGGTTAAAGTGTTGCCCGAAGTACTCGTATCACCAGGATTAACAGCCTCTGCCGTAATCCATTCTTTTTTTCCACTGAATTTGACAATAAAATGATCATTTTCAAGAGGTTTGCTTAGTACCAGACTGTCAAACGTTATTTCCAGGGTCACCGTGCGTGTACCTTCAGCAAGGAAAAGTATAGGAGAAGCAAAAGCAAAACCCAAATCAGGTTGCTGCCGATCAGCAAAGAAACTACCAGCTGAACTTGTAAATTCGGGTTGACCAAATGTTCGCCAGCTGGGCTCTTCTTTATCAATTTTTGCGCCTTCACCATCGGCAGAGTTTGCAATAGAAGAGGCATATATCCTGTGATCGTTTTCAAGACCAGGATTGTCAGATACTAAGCTGTTATGGATATTGGCAAACACGGCTTTCATTTCAGAAATACCTGCTTTATTCACCACTATATCTTTTTCAACTTCATAGATACGCTCTACCCCAATGTCGTCTTTACCACCTTTCAGTTGCGTACCTGCTTTAACCAGGTATGAATCAGTGTTTTTAGCCAGATTAAATAGAACAGCCGCCTGATCGGGAACTGATCGGTTCTCTTTCAACTGCAATACATCTCGGTAATAAAAATCCAGATGACGCTTAGTGATCGTATTCATATCGTCCTGAGCGACACGGAACATGTATAAAAACCCAAAAAAGAGGGCCAGGTGCGGCTGGGTTTCCTTGTCTATCTTGAGTTTTTGAATAAAGCTATCTAAATCAAACTGATCCCATTCCTCCGTGGTAATCTGAAAAAAGATATCCCAGGTATCCTTAACTACATTAGTACCGTCAAATTCATAATACTGTATTTCGCTTCCCAAATCCTTAACAAAACCAACTAAATCCTGGATGCTTCGTTCATCAACGCTTACATAGGATGGTAGCAACGTTTTGAGCAATCGTTGTTGCTGGCTTACGCCGTCTCTAACCAGCGGGTTTTGAGAAATACAGTTCTCCTTCATTGTGGTATATTGGTTCCTTCGTTCTGATAAAATGGAAATACTAGGTTGGACCGGGTGTTGGTAGAGATAATGGTGTAGTCTATGGTCAGCTCCAAAAACCCGTTCAATTCTTCCTGTATGGGAGTGATCTTATCTACAAATACCCTCGGTTCATGGATTAAAATGGCCTTTTTTACCTCTTCAGCCACCAGGGTTCCGGTAGAAACATCGAGCGGCTCAAAAATCAGATCTCTCACATTAGTTCCATAGCCGGGATTCATAACCCGCTCACCACGAATAGTGGACAACAGAATAATGAGGCTTTCTTTGATATCCTGTTCGTATTGACTTAATTCTGTTCCCTTGTATCCTTTTTTAAACGACACCGGAAACTTCCACCCCCTTCCTAAAAATGCTTTACTTTCATCCATTTTGCTTATTCTTTCACGTTTTATCCAATTAAAACTGTGGGTTCTCCTATCGCAGATGTGGCGCCACAACCACATGTATCGCCGGTTCTTATGGCTGGCTTACCTCCAATTAAAACCGTTGTACTTCCGGTAGAAAAAGGAGTAGGCGGATGTGGCCCTGCAGTTGGGGGTGGTATAACGCACACATGCATGTCTCCGGCTACTGCGGCCGGCATGCCCCCAATCAAAACTGTGGCTTCCCCGGGGCCTATTATAGTGCCTCCATGTGTAGTAGTATCGGCTACTTTAGCTGCTGCTGGCATATTTGGTTACTGGTTAATTGGTTATTAGTTCATTGCTAATTGCTAATTGTCCATTATCAATTGATCTGCACCAGAGATCCTTCAATTTTTGCTACGCCACTTGATTTAAACTCTGCTCCAGAACTCCCCTCACATACCACACTTGACGATGCCGTGGCATTGACGTTCGACCCATCGATATTCACATTTCCGCTGGCAGTAATATTAATATCGCCGGCGCTGTTCAGGGTTATACCGGAAGAATCCATCAGTACGCTATTGCCGTTTTCGTCAGAAAGCGTGATAGACCCGCCGTCATCACTTAGTTCCACCTTATTTTCATTAGGCGTGATAATGGTAATGACCTTGGTATCATCATCGAACAGCACCTTTAGTTCACTTTTTGTAATGAACCCTTTTTCATTGTTTTCTTCAGAAGCAACAATAGGGGCAGGTTTTGCGCTGCTGTGCAGCATGCCCAACACTATGGCATCTCTTGGGTCATCATTCACAAACCCCACGATTACCTCGTCATCAATCTCCGGCCTGAAAAACGCCCCCCTGTTTTCACCCGCATCAAGACTGGCCACCCTGGCCCAGATACCTTCGTTTTCCGAATCAATTATGGGCAGTCGTATTTGTATGCGATCCTCTCCGTCAGGATCATCGTGAATAGCTGTAACCACACCTATCTGTAACCCTTGAATAGGTGGCAATAAAGCAGCGGAGGGCTTGGCTATTACGTCATCGTATTTTTCTATTAACCATTGCTGACAGAGCCCTATTTCCAGATCGGTATACCAGGAAGAACCAAGACCGTACTGATGGCTTACGGCGGAAACGAAAGCTATTCCATTAAACCGGTCTCCCATACCACCCAGTTGTATCATATCGCCCGGCTTGACCCCTGAAAACCCTAAAATCCTTATTCGCCCTCTTACTTTGGCCAATCGACTTCTCAGGAATCTAGCATCTGCCAATGATTGTAATTCCTCCGGGCTAACACGACCACCGTGTTGCTGTGGCAGTGCATCCAATCCAACGACTGCCGCCAGGTCGCTATTATGAATATTGCCTATATCGGTCAATGAAGGATCGGCGCCATCTGACGACACCAATTGCTGCTGGGAGTAGTCCCAGGCTTTGCTACTCACAGCTTCATATTGGTCTCGCGCATCTACAGATGCATCAAACTCTTTTATGTTTTGCCCATATACCAGATCCAGTACGGGTTGTGAAGCTAAATCGGGAGTCCCAACGGTTAGCGCTCCATCATCAACAAACACTAGTTTGCCATTGGCTTCAGCCCGTGTCACTACAAAGTCCCAATCGGTGCAATAGTACTGCACCATTTCAGTATGAGTAACCGTAGTGGCCTCAACATTGGCATCTGATTCATACTCGCCTAAAATCTCTTCAATAACATCACTGTCTGTGACCTCCTGAAAGTATTTGTTTTTCCTTCCCTGAGTCATTTTAACAGCAATATCTTTAAGCTCTACGATGAGTTTTGAAGATTCTCCTTCATGGCTTTTCAGGGAATGTTTTATCACCACTCCTTTAAAAATTGTCTCTCTATCATCTCGATAGCCAATTTTTATTTCAATTTCGTTTCCGGGCAAGAACTCGTCTTTATTACTGGAAGGAAAGTCCTCCTGTGCAATGCTGCCATCTTGTAAAACAAGGCGGCTGGAGGCTATTTTATTAACACATTTTGAGACCATTAATGATTCCACAGCAAAGCTGTCTTCAATTTCTGATCCGTTTGAAAAGATATCAAAGCCTACAACATCGACAACCGTTTCATGTATATTCCTTGTCAGCATTATCCTCGCTTGTTTAGAGGTGGAAGAATAAGCTCAGTCCCCGCTGGGATATGGCGGAAGTTTTTTAGCCCATTGACGCGAGCGATTTCCATGTAATACCTTGAATCCCCGTAAACACGCTTAGCAATGAAAGGTAGAGTTTCTCCCTCCTTCACGATTCGTGCGTGGGTGAGATCTGCAGAGAAGAGTTTGGCAATGGCAGATTGCAGAATTCTGGGTTCATCGCCTTTGAAAGTGGCATTTATAGTGGCCCTAAGCGGCCTGCCTAGAGGATTGAATAATGTATAGTCAATGGTAGCATTTACCAACCGACAGTTAAAAATGAATGTACCCCATACCAGTTTGAGTTTACGTGGCTGGTGCTCCTGTTTGTCCCTGGTCTGCGTTAATGCTAAAAACAAATCAATTTGGGCATCTACCCCATCCAGCGCCTTGGCCGCCTCGCCCTGGATAGAATTTATGGATCCACCAGTGGCGTCAAAAAGAAATTCAAAAGTTATATCGTCACCTTCAATCCGTTCAATGGCCTGTTCTTCGGTAGCATCGCCAGGTACCGCGCGCGACTGATATATTGTTCGTATACTTTTTGAAAATTTCTCAGGGTTATACATCACAGGAAAAGGAATAGGTAGCCCTTTCATCTCTCCTTTCTCATCCGTATTGAATGACAGAATGAGCATCTTAGCCAATTTTCCATCCAGTAAACCCATTTTATCTTTCGTTCTTTTCTTTCATCATTTTCATAAGCTCATCCACCGCATCTCTCAGAGGCTTATTCATACCGTTGTTACTCGATACGTTTTGACCAGGATTAGCGGCAGTATTAGAACCGCCTGAGTCCACCGTAGCCCGGATAATTAATTCTTTGATTTCAATCGGCATTCCTCTATCGTTTAATTCACTTCCATACGGGTGAAATATTGAAAAACAAGGTCAATGGTTTCTGCCACAATCTCATTGCCTTGAGCATTAAACCCGGATATTGACCATTTTACCGGATAGGCTTTGACAAAATTCCAGGCTTCGAGTGGCTGATGTTCAGCATTGAGCAAGGTGACCACCACATCCTTAGGGTCGAATTGGAATGACTCAACGGCATCTCTAAACCAACCGATCAGGGCCGATCCGACCAACATCCCTCTCTTGAGTACCAACTTGTCATAGGTAACTCTATCGGGCAGACGATGAACAAACCTGTTCTCTCCACCTTCCTTATGTGTAAACTCACCTACTGTGGCATCCAAGCCGGAAACTTCCTGAAAGTTGACGTCCTTATCACCTGTGGTGAGCCCCTCAATGTCTACCCTGAAGTGAAAGGCTACCGGTGGATAATAGCTGGCCATTAATTATCAGGTAAATTCTACAGTTAAGCCTTCGTGGCATAGCTCAATGGACTCAACAGCAACTTCATTTCCTGTTGAATTCAATGAGGGGCCTTCCACTTTACAAGCCCAGGCCGCTTTTACCTTCCATACCGTAATGGGATCATGCTCTTCATTGAGCAGACTTATGGTAAGGTCTCTACGATCAATGTTGTTTAATGACACGGTATTTAACCACTGGAAAAACTCGTTGTCCGCCCTGAACATGCCTCGTTTTAGCGTAATATTCGAGTATTGAGGAATGCCAGGCATTTTGGTGACCTGGTATTCCAATGCATTACCTTCTCTGTAATCAATGCTTTGTAATTCTACGGTAAGACCTGACACCTCCGTGAACCCTATTCTTGTGCCTCCCCACTCCACCTGAAAATGAAATGCGGTTATTGGATAATTCTCTGCCATGATAATTTTATTTTAGTTATGTTCTTTTAGATTATGATTCCTGAAGCTTGTGTGAAAATTTGAGTATGATGAACTCGGCAGGGCGCACGGCGGCGAGCCCGATCTCCACGTTCATTCTTCCTTCAAGAATGTCTTGTGAGGTCATCGTTTCTCCAAGCCCGACTTTAACAAAAAACGCCTGCTCTGGCTTAGCGCCCGCAAGTGCACCCTCTCTCCATAGGCTGGTGAGGAAATTTTCGATCATTGCTTTTACCCTTACCCAGGTAGTAGCCGTATTGGGTTCAAACACGACAAATTCAGTTGCTTTTTTTACTGACTCTTCAATAAATATGTAAAGCCGACGTACCGGCACATACCGCCATTCATTATCATTGCCAGCCAGGGTTCGGGCACCCCATACGAGAATGCCTTTTCCTGCAAAGGACCGGATCACATTAATGGACTTACCCGTTGAAGCGTCCACATTAAGGCCTGCCTGTTGCTCATGGGTAATTTTAACAGAAGGCGCTGATACTGAATTCACACTTATATTAGCAGGTGCCTTCCATACCCCACGGTCTCTGTCGACACGCGCATAAATACCCGCCACTGCTCCTGATGCAGGCAGGGTCATGAATTTCTTTTTTATTTCGGCTTCAAATGACCGATAGATATCGGGGTAACCTGAATCCAGCGGATCCGATGGATCTCCAGTTTCTATGATAGCTAAAGCTATACCTGTCAGATCAAGTGGCGAGCCAGGGGCCGTGCCATTGACCGTTATATTATGGGTGATAGTAACCGATTTATCAATTTCATAATTAAGTGTAGTCAACAAAGTTGGATGATAGGCTGCTCCGTATTTAAGATAAGTCATGCCTAGCTCGCTTCGATAATCGGTAATGCCGGTTGGCGTGCCATTATCCCAAACATCGCAGATGGTAAACCGGTCTTTAAGCTTATCACACATCTCTAGAGATGCTTTTACCACACTGCCATATTCTGCCTCACTGGCTAGGCTTATCCCATCAGGAAAGACATATAGCGTAGGTTCATCTACTTTTTCAGTAGCGGCAATACCTCCTAATAGGCCAAGTTTTGGATCTGCCGTTCCCGGAGCTACTACTCCGCCTGAGTAGCTACCAACAGAAACTATATAGCATGGCCCTCCTCCATTGTTAAAATAAAACTCCAGGCTGTGATACAGCTTAAAAATAGATGGTGTAGGATCAGCAACACTAAATACCCTGGAAGTCAGTTCACCATCGGTATAGGTATCATCAAGTGTAAGCGCGAAGGACTGCTCAGGAGCTCCTCCGAATTTATCTATAAACTCCAGCAAAGAGGTTATTCTTGTGGGAACGTTAAGCAAGGTAGCATCTTTGGTATATCCTATGAATGCCGGAATAGCCGTATCTACGCCAGCTATGGAAGCCGGCAGGGTTGAGATTTCCTGGATATATACCCCAGGGGTTTGTGTTGATAGCATATCTTTTCTATTTTATTATGATTCCTGTAGTTTGTGCGAGAATTTCATGATTATAAATTCGGCTGGCCGTACTGCTGCTACGCCTACTTCGATAATCAGCCTGCCCTCCAGAATGTCCAGAGCGGTCATTGTTTTACCTAATCCTACGTTCACAAAAAATGCATCTTCGGGTGTCGCTCCCGCCAAAGCGCCGGCGCTCCATAGCTGGACTAGAAAGTTTTCGATCATGGTTTTCAACTTTGACCACGTTGCGGCTGTATTAGGCTCAAAAACCGAAGGTTCCGTCGCCTTTTGAATCGATTCTTCCATAAAATTGAAGAACCTTCTGACGGGTACATATCGCCACTCGTTGTCATTACCGGCCAGTGTGCGTGCCCCCCAGACCAGGTTGCCTTTTCCGGTAAATGGTCTTATTGCGTTAATTGATTTTCCGGATGTGGCATCAATGTTAAGCCCCTCCTGCTCGGCATGTGTCACCAAAATGTTAGGCTCCAATACCGCATTGACACTGACATTTGCCGGCGCTTTCCACACACCGCGGTCGCGGTCCACTTTAGCATAAACCCCTGCTATGGTGGCACAAGGGTAAAGCTCTAAGGTGTAGGCATCAATTTTTTTCTTGATGTCATTGTATAAGGTGGTATCGGCAGCCAAACGCTCCAATGTTGCACCCGATACTTCGGCGCCAATACCGGTTGTATCTGCATCATCGTATTCAAGCGCTAATTCCCCTGCCGGACCTTCAGCAGTAGCTCGTATTAGAATGACGTTCCCTGTTCGATCTACCACTTCGTAATCAGGGCTATCAATCTCATTTGCCAGTACGTCTGCAGTTGAGGCATTTCCAGCTCCTTTGATAAAGGTTCCCACACCTTCTTTATAGGTGTCAATTCCAATAGTGAATTCATCACCATCTATGTTGGCATTGTTGGTAATTATTATTTTTCCTATTGCATAAGTATCACCCACGGTTAAGGCGCTCAATGGACAATTATGGAATACTCCGGCTCCTGGTCCACCCCGGTCATCAGTTATAAGCAGGCTTCCTTCGCTATAACGGCGGATCAATGCCGTTTTCAATGCCGGGTAATAGGCCGCACCGTATTTCAGATAACTCATTCCTACCTCGTTATTTCGAAAGGCCGTAGCGTCGTTTACTACCGAATCCGCGGGATTTGCCGCCACATCCATGACCGCTACTCTATCCTGGAGTTTGTTACATTGAATTAAAAGTTCATTATTGATATCTGCCCTATCGCCCGGAACGGTGAGCATGATTGATTCCGGCACTACCAAAATGGTAGGTTCATCCTCAGCCTCCAGTAGCTTTATACCTGCGATGAGTTGGGCTTTGTCGATGGAACCGTCTACCTGGTACGTATCAGCGGAAACTATATAACAAGGCCCTCCACCATTCGCGAAGTACATCTGCAACTGATAGTATAAAATATAGTTGGATAGCCCTCCCGCAGGATCGGAAACAGCAATATCGGTTATGGTGGGGTCAAGTGCGTTTTCAGTCAGCGTGATCCCGTAGTTTTCACTCATGCTTTCTCCAAAGTGTTCTCTATATTCCAATAAAGAAGTAATTCTAACCGGCTTTTGTGTAGAACGCTCTTCAGTGTAACCTACGAATGCCGGAATGGCAGTGGCAACAGGCGCTACAGAAGCTGGCAGCGTCGATATCTCTTCAATGTAGACTCCCGGGGTTTTATAATTTGACATGATCTCTAATTTTATTTATACAAAAACATATATTTCTGATTCGAGCTGACCTGACTCTTCTTTCACCACGCCACTGTATGACGGGTTTGGCAAATGGCTTATTACTGGCTTAACTAAGGCGTTTTTCTTAAGCTGTAGTGTTTTGGGAACTTCATAGAACGGTATTTCTATGTTGGATTTAAAAATGACCGTATCTAAATCATTGACTCTGACATCGGCATTGGGTATAGCTCCGGATACCGCAAACGTATTTGCAACATACGGTCCGGATGCGCCACTAATATCCTGAAGTGAAATGGTGTCCACGCCCAGGTTGAAGACATTGCTCTTATTTACAATGAGGTACTTCCAGACGGTTTCTTTGCTGGCAAATTCAATGACGTACTCCTCGGTATCTCCATACATATGGCCTTCTGAGGTATTATATGTGATGTCTACAATGCCACTAATGTCTTTTCCGGCAAAGTTGTCATCAACATACACTACTTTGGTAATCAGATCTAGTGTGTCTGCCTGATTTCGGATAACAAGTGTGTACTTACCCTTTGGTTTATCTCTTAGATCTACTTGTTGATTGTACGTGTCATTATCATTCTTATCAATCGTAAGGGTAGTATTAAACGGAGTCCCATCTACCTCTTTTCCTACCGATACTAACGCACCATTTTCGTCCTGCATTCTAAACAAAACCTGGGCCGGAGACGTACCAATGCCAAAATCATACGTAAAAAGACTGGGCGAAATAAAATCGATCAATTCAAAATCAAGAACCTCAGGCGTGTTCTTATCTGTGGATGCATTAGCCGGGTCATTTTTAAAGTAAAGGACATTTGACGACGCGTATTTTTTTGATATCGATTCGTCCAGATCGGTGATGTTCATGAACTCATTACGATCTTTTATATCCAATTCAAATATGAGTCTTACGTCCTTTCCTAAGTCTACTAATGGCGTAATCTCATCATCAAGAGTCCGATACAATGCGGTTACACCTTTTGTTACCTGCTTAAAAAGCATTCTTCCACCTTTCATTAAATCTTCTGTCTCCTGCGTAGGTCTCAGACCCAGGCCTTTAGGCAGACCATTTTTGTAAAAAGCATGATTAAGTGAAAGGTTAAATAATCTGGTGTACAGGATATTCATTACTTATATGCCTAAAGAATTAATCTTGACTTTCTCAATGGGCAGGTTGGCTGCCTGTACCACCTTTTCCTGGTACCTGATCAACCTTACTTTGTAGAGGACAGACGGCAAATACTTCGTACCCAGTACACTCCAAAAATTATAGAGCTGTTCGAATGAGTAGGAGTACAACTCAACCACCAGTTTCCTGATGAGACCATCATTCGCCAGCGCCGGAGAATTGTCAACCGTAAACACATTCTTAGCCTGGAAAAATGAGATCACATAGGACAACTGTTTTAATCCTTCTTTGTAATCGTTAGTACTTAGGTTCGTAGCGTTGTCCTGAAAATTGGCCGAAATAAGAATATATAAATTCAGCTTTACCTCCGGATTAATATGCTCAGTTACGCCGTCCTCATTTATGATAGTCGTGCGTTGGTCCTTAAAAACCCTTTCCTCCTCGATGTTGATCAAAGAAAGCCCAATGGACATATCAGGAATTACTACACCGCCACTTTCTGTGGCTACATTGGTAAGAAATACCCGATCATCATCCGGATCATTAGTTCTCAGTTTTAAGTATTCGTTGAGCTCTGAAGTAAGAAATTCTAATGAAGTGTCGAGCATAGTATAGCCTGTCAATTTTACTTATCTAATACTCAGGCAATATCGTTTGATATCACTACCAATTCAATCCCCATTTATGGCCATTTTAATATTTTATATTTATATGATAATAAGAATTGAATCATATGATATTAGTATAGGTCTAAAAAATACCAAAGCCGCTCCCGTAAAAAACAGGAGCGGCTTATTTGGTAAACTTGAACTATAAACTATAACCAATACACCTTAGATGCCTCCAGCACTAACTCTGCCGTATTTTTAACCTTGAATTTTTCTATTAGATTTTTTCTATGGTTGATGGCGGTGTGTACACTTATAAACAGCTTGTCAGCAATCTGCTTAGCAGAAAAACCATGCGCTATCAACTGCAATACCTCCAGCTCCCTGGAAGTTATTTTTTCTTTGGGTCTTTTTTTAAGGTTAATGGGTACCGGGTTCATAGCATGGGGGATTTCCATAGACCTTTGCTCATTTAGATTGTCATTATGGAAGCTGTTGGTTAACGGCTTTAATGTACCAAAGACCTTTTTTATACCTTCAGTTTTGGTTGATTCAAGTACCAGAATATTGGTTTGAACCGGAAGCCAATAGTTATCAATATGCTTTATCCTGAATTGACTTCTAAAATTGTAATTCTCGCTTACTGTGTGTTGGGTTTTCCTGAAGCATAAAATGGTTTTAACGAATTCATTTAAAATGCCGCTGTAATCATTGGGATGAATTAAGGAGGCAAAAAAAGACAATCCACCTTTTTCAAAAGACTGGTGATCATGGCCACTAATATTTGTTGTGGACTTACTTACAAACAGCACCTGCCCGGTACTCATATCACAAACAAACACGGCTACTGACGACATTTCATCTAACCATTTGTAAGAATTACTTGCAGCGCTCTCCGACGCGGAAATGAAAGAAGATGAGCTTCTAAAAGCTTCCAAAGTTTCTAAGTTCATATTAACAATGTCTTAAATTTTTCCAACACGAAAAACATCTCTTACTAATTCTAATACCCTATCGTCAAAGCAGTTAAGAAGGGGCACGAGGCTTATCGCACCCCCCTTATGAAACCTGTTTTAATTAAAGCCAACAGGTTGTAACTCACAGCATAGTTTTACTCAACTATATTTTGAGTTATAACTTCGGTTTAAATGGACAAGAGCTCCGTTGTAACCTGACGAGATTCACGGACCTTAGCTTCAGAGGTAATTATTGAAATTGCATTCAGCAATAAGCATAAAACCACCAGCGTGATCAACACAATATCAACATCCCAGTCTTTTAGCTTTTTTTTAACCCCGGTCCATTTTGATCTCATATTTGATAACTACTTTAATTATGTATCAAAGGTCTTAATACAGTATTAAGAAGTACAGAGCGGATTGCCCCAAAAGGTAGGGGTGATATTCCCCTTTTGTAAGACGAAAATTCGTATTAAACTAATGGCGTCCGAAAAAAGATTTTTTGATTTGGAATCATTCGCTAAAAACACCCTTTTAATTCCCTAAAGGCAGCTCTTAGTTACTCCCGCCAATTGGCGGGTGGGGGTAGTTTTCAGCTTCGAAGAAAAATCTTTTTTCGGACGCTTTAAAGGCATTTTTTTCTTATTCAAAAATTTAGTCCCACGCCAGTAGTATTAGACTAAAAATACATAGCAGAAGGTTTTATGTTAGACAATAACCTATCAAAATCCATCCCCTTCATGACAACCATAATTTTCAGGGACCCCCTATTTAATTGAATCCAATTTTAGTTGGAATAGCCCTAAACCTTAAAGTAGTTATGCTTAATAGCGTAAAGGACCAGACCTACTCTACTTTTTATATGTAGTTTTTCAAATAGCGTTTCCCGGTATCCATCTATCGTCTTGGGGCTCAAAAACATATCTCCGGCTATTTCTTTATAGGTCTTTTCAGTGCAAGCAAGTTTGAGAAATTCTATTTCGCGGTCCTTTAGCGTTACTTCAGGCGTCTTGTTGGCCCTGTGTAATGAACCAAGCACCGTTGTGGTGATCTGGTCAGAATAGTAAAAGCCTTTTTGAACAGCCTCTGTTAGCGCATCTTTAAAAGTCTTAGGGTGAATATCCTTTAATAAGTAGCCTTTGGCGCCTGATCTTAACATTTTGATGATAGTACTCTCTTCATCATCCATGGACAATGCCAAAACCACAATCTCAGGATGATTTTTGCTTAGTTCTTGCATGGTTTCAATGCCATTCATTATCGGCATATTTATGTCAAGTAAAACCACATCGGGGAGCTGATCATTTTTGTTAAGCTGTTCAAAAAGTTCCTTCCCGTTTTTAGCATGATACAATACATGAAAATCCTTGAATGTATTGACCAGATTTTCAAGGGCCTGGGCGAAAAGGAGGTGGTCATCAACTATGACTACTGAATATGAATTATCTTTTATCATCCTTGTAGGGATATTCTAAATACATTTTAACACCATTACCAGGTTTTGTTTCTCTTTCGAAGATGGCCCCGATCAATTTCGCCCTACTCATCATATTCATTAGACCGGAACCCTGCACTACCTCATCAGCATCAAACCCTATACCATCATCTTCAGCGATTATGATCACCTTATCCGAAAGATAATTCAATTTTACTTTTAATAAATCTGCCTTGCTGTGTTTTATTACATTGGTAAAAAACTCCTGTAAAATTCTAAAGATTATGATTTCATCACGCTGCCCGATCTCGCATACATTGCCCTCAACAGTTAATGAGGTTTCTACAAATTTTAACTTATCGAAACGATCTAGTTCCACCTGCACCGCCTGTACTAAACCCATTTTAAGAATGGATTCAGGATTTAGTGTTTTAGATAAAAGCCGTATTTCCGTGAGACTTTGTCCCACTAATTCTCCGACTTCATCAAGGGCTTGAGCTCGATCTTGCAATTCACTATGTAAAATATTTAATTGCATTTTGGCAATGGAAAGTAGTTGCCCTACATTGTCATGCAACTCCCAGCTAATGTTTTTCAATGCCTGCTCGGTGATTTCCATTTGCGACTTCGCTATTTCGTCTTCAAACTTCTTTTCCGCGAGCAGGTACTTATTTTTTCTTGCCTGAAATATGCCCAGGAGCGCTATGATAATAGAAACTAATACAAGTAAGGTAATTGTTACGGCTAAGATGACTTCGTTTTCCATGATTTACAGCCGTCAATAAGCTTAATCTACATGTTTTTTACTTACTATAAAGCCGATAGAAAAGCAGGTATACATCATAAAGTTAAGCGTAAAAAGTATTCCGTCTAATGTATTTGACGATATGCCTTCAGGAAGAAAGTTTATACTTAGAATCAGTGGGATAACAGCCGTGTAAAAGACAAAAAGCCCAATACTTATCCAAAACATGAGGTAGGTTTTAAAATGCAGTATTTTTTCAGTTTGCAGCATCTCAGCAAAGAAAAGACCTATTGAAGTTATTAATAGCACCGCTCCCAAAACAAAGCTATACGAATGAAAGGGACCATCTACGGCAAGCCTTTGAATAAAAAGGAAGTTAATGGCTACTGAAGCTATAAAAACAAAAAGAAATATACGAACAAACTTCTTCCAGCGAGCATTGCTCATCACCTTTTGGTAGAGAATGAAATAATACACGTATTGAACCGAAGTGAGAATATTATAGATATACCAGTTGCGTATAGGCATACCAAAAAACTCCTTAAGGCTCCAAATGCTAAATTCTACTACCACCACAAGACCCAGCAATAAGAAAAAGTACTTTAAGTAAGACTTAAAATACTTTTTGTAATAGAGCGCAGCTATTAGGAAAGTTACTAACTCAAAATATTTAATTAATCCCAGAAGAGCCATCTTCTTCAGGACAATTAAGTGGACACATTTCTCCCATATTGGCAATTGAACTTATCGTTCCACCGCCTTGCAACAAAAACATGGAAGAGGTTTGCTTCTTCGCAGTTACACCTTTTGTGATGACATAATGAAGAGGTAAGGGCTTACCATCTTCTACATGCAGTGGATCAAAGGCAATGTGTTTATTCGTCTTCTTATCATAATAGGTGGGGACATAGAGATAAGTCTGATAGCCTTGCTGTTTTCCGGATTCAGGACCCTCGGGATAGGCCGCATAATACATGCGAATGCCAGATACTTCAATACCTACTTTAGCAGATTCATGTTTTAAATAAGCAATATAGTTTTCATAAAAATCTAAAGAATGCCAGCCGTAACGCGAGTCTTCTTTACCCCCGCGGAATTCCGTTAAAGCGTTATACCTTTCCTGGTAACTTTTATACATTTCATGAGCTCTCTCAAGAGTAATGGTCTCCTTTGGTTTGCTGGTATCTACCGGATCGTCCTGTTTTTCCGTACAACCCAGAATAAATAATGATGTGAGTAATAAAAATAACCTCTTTAAGGTTTTTAGAGTTGGTCTTGTGTTCATGATACAGTTTTTTGAGGTTGAAATGATCTAGCGAAGTCAAATTAGTAATATGCCGAGTAAATTCCAGAGCAACGATCTAAAAAGGGTGATTTTCCCCTGACAAACGGGTCTCATGCGGAACTAACTCCGTTCAGTTAGATGTTAGCGTTTCTTACCCAAGTTCAATAAAAATGTAGTTTTGCAGTATGAAACGTGTAGTAGTAGGGATGTCGGGGGGTGTTGACTCCAGTGTAGCGGCCTATTTGCTTAAAGAGCAAGGGTACGAGGTGATCGGTATGTTCATGAAGAATTGGCATGACGACAGCGTGACCATCAGCAAGGAATGCCCGTGGTTAGAAGATAGCAACGATGCCATGATCGTAGCACAAAACTTAGGTATCCCTTTCAAGGCCATAGACCTCAGTAAGGAATATAAAGAGCGCATTGTCGACTACATGTTTGACGAATATCAAAAAGGCCGAACCCCTAATCCAGATGTGCTTTGCAACAGGGAAATCAAATTCGATATTTTTCTTAAAGCTGCTATGCGCCTGAAGGCGGATTTTATTGCTACCGGTCATTATTGCAGAAAAGATACGGTTGAAGTCAATGGTATTGAAACGCATAGGCTGCTCGCTGGTAAAGACAATAACAAAGACCAAAGTTACTTCCTGTGCCAACTGACTCAGGAGCAGCTGTCAAAGGCGCTTTTTCCTATTGGAGAACTTACCAAGCCGGAAGTTCGTCAGATAGCAAAAGAAATTGGGTTAGTTACCGCAGATAAAAAGGACAGCCAGGGCCTGTGCTTCATAGGCAAAGTCCGGCTTCCCGAGTTTTTACAGCAAAAGCTGGAGCCCAAGAAAGGGACGGTCATTGAGGTGCCGGCAAATGGCAGGGCTTTCGAAAATAACCCCGTTGATCTGGCATTGAACGGTGCAGCATCGGCTACGCTGAAATCATTAAGTGAACCGTTCCACTACTCTTTTGATGATGGCCAAAAAGTAGGCGAGCATAATGGCGCCCACTATTATACCATTGGCCAAAGAAAGGGGCTCAATATCGGCGGCACACCTGAGCCGCTGTTCATAATCGATACGGATACCAAAGAAAATGTGATCTATACCGGCCAGGGAGAAAACCATCCCGGCTTGTATCGTAAGGGTCTGTTTATAGCCAAAGAGGAGATGCATTGGGTAAGGCCTGACTTGGCCTTAAAAGTAGGCGACTCAAAGGAATACCAAGTTAGAATTCGCTACCGCCAGGCACTAGAAGCGGCTACACTTTTTATGAGAGAAGACGGCCTTTACATTATCTTCAACCGACCTCAAAAAGCCATCGCCGCAGGACAGTTTGCGGTTTGGTACGATGGTGATGAGTTAGTGGGATCGGGGGTAATTAACTAATCCATTTCAGCACTTCAGATGTATAGTTCCCGCACTTGATATGGGACTTCAGATGGAGCAATGTGGAAGCTGGTCACCCGTTTAATAGATTCTCACTTTCTTCAATGAACAATTAAGAATGAAGAATTAGCAATAATGCCCAGTTGATAACGAACTCTCAATTCTTAACTCTTAATTGCTAATTGCTAATTGTCTAACACCTCTTCGGTAGATTCTCACCTTCTTCAATGAACAATTAAGAATGAATAATGAGCAATTATGCTTAAGTGATAACCAACTCTTAATCCATAATTCTTAATTGCTAATTGTCTTATTGCCCCTCCTCAGAGTCACTCGCAGAGGACTCTGAGCTTTTGAATGACTCTCTGAAAATGTATGAAAAAGGTGGTCAATTTGCTTACTCTAGTCGTAGAAACTTCGATCCCTTGGCTACGCATCTTACATAGCGAGCGATATGAGACATGTTTTTGTACCCTCTCATGTTACATCTGGGTTGAACTTATTTCAGAGAGACTTAAGCCCATGCCTCTGTTAATCCAAAATGAAATTTTGTAGATGATTTTGCAACATATCCTCATTCAAATTCCGGCTTATAAGCTTAGGATTAAAAATAGAATTCATGTCGGCCTCACGAAGCTCAGAGTCCTCTACGAGTGACTCTGAGGAGGTAAT
>ERZ1740070.277-NODE-277-length-36188-cov-7.687294_pt1 | contig 36188 bp, 30 predicted proteins | sample MGYA00581734_ERZ1740070 | MGnify/ENA primary metagenome ERZ1740070 (study PRJEB43018, sample SAMN04849744) | marine metagenome | isolation source: floating plastic debris | place: Pacific Ocean | collected 2008-09-01 | study: EMG produced TPA metagenomics assembly... | reverse complement strand
CATGCGGTGCCGCCAGAGTACGACGGCCGACCCGATGCGTATCTGAGCGAGGTTTGCCTGCCGACGCTCAGGGCCGCGCACGGCGAAGGCCTTGTCGATGCGGTCGATGCGTTTTGCGAAGGCATCGCCTTTCAACCCGATCAAGTTGCCCGCGTGTTTGACAGTGCCAAAGCGCTTGGTTTGCCGGTGAAACTTCACGCCGAACAACTGTCCAATCTGGGTGGTGCGAAACTGGCCGCAAGCTACCAGGCTCTGTCTGCAGATCATGTCGAATACATTGACGAAAGCGGCGTTCAAGCGATGGCTGATGCGGGTACAGTTGCCGTGCTGTTGCCCGGTGCATTTTACACGTTACGCGAAACGCAAACGCCGCCAATTGATCTTTTCCGAAAGCACAGTGTTCCGATGGCGCTTGCCACTGATGCCAATCCGGGGTCGTCCCCGATGACGTCGCTTCTGTTGGCGCTCAACATGGGGGCGACCTTGTTTGGGCTGACACCGGAAGACGCGCTGCGCGGTGCCACGCAACACGCGGCGCAAGCGCTCGGCTTGTCGGATCGCGGTGTTGTCGCCCCCGGTCAACGCGCGGATTTGGCCGTCTGGGAAGTAGAGACCCCTGCGGAACTGGCGTATCGGATCGGGTTCAACCCGCTTTTCAAGCGCATCTACGGAGGGCAGGTATGACACCACTTATCCTCACGCCTGGTGCCGTTTCGCTGGCCGAATTGAAACAGGTTTATACCACCAACCGCCCTGTTAAGTTGAACCGATCCTGCAAAGATGCCGTAGACCAAGCCGCCGCACGGATCGCTGCTGTCGCTGACGGAGATACGGCGGTTTACGGGGTGAATACCGGCTTCGGCAAACTCGCCAGCCACAAGATCGCGCCCGAGGATACCGCCCATTTGCAGCGTAACCTCATCCTGTCGCATTGCTGCGGCGTTGGCGACCAAATCACGACAGCGCAGGCCCGGCTGATCATGGTGCTGAAGCTTCTGTCGCTCGGGCGCGGTGCCTCGGGTGTGCGGTGGTCGCTGATCGAATTGATCGAACAGATGATTGCGCGGAATGTTGTGCCTGTCATCCCCGCGCAAGGCTCTGTCGGGGCATCGGGAGATCTTGCGCCGCTCGCCCACATGACCGCTGTCATCATTGGCGAGGGTGAAGCGGAGTTCGAGGGAACCGTGATGCCCGGCGCGGAAGCGTTGCAACGCGTAGGACTGGCGCCCATCCCGCTTGGCCCGAAAGAAGGGCTGGCCTTTATCAACGGCACCCAGTTTTCTACCGCCTTCGCCCTGATCGGCCTGTTTGGTGCCTGGGACGCCACCCAAGCGGCACTTGTGACGTCAGCGATGTCGACGGACGCGATCATGGGATCTACGGCTCCGTTGCAGCCCGAGATCCACGCCCTGCGCGGCCATCGCGGGCAAATGGATGCGGCCAAGACCATGCGCGCGTTGCTGGAAGGCTCGGAAATCCGCGAAAGCCATCGCGACGGAGACACGCGGGTGCAGGACCCTTACTGCATTCGCTGCCAGCCTCAGGTTACCGGGGCGGCCATGGATGTCATCCGCCAAGCCGCCGTGACCCTGCAAATCGAGGCAAATGCCGCCACGGACAATCCGTTGGTTTTGGCAGACACAGACCTGATCGTGTCTGGCGGGAATTTTCATGCCGAACCCGTTGGGTTTGCCGCTGACATGATCGCGCTTGCACTTTCCGAGATCGGGGCCATCGCCCAGCGCCGGATTGCCTTGATGGTGGACCCGACACTGTCCTTTGATCTGCCGCCTTTCCTAACGCCGAACCCGGGTCTGAATTCCGGCTACATGATTGCGGAGGTCACAACCGCCGCGTTGATGTCAGAGAACAAACACCTCGCCACGCCGTGTGTGACCGATTCCACACCGACCTCTGCCAATCAGGAGGACCATGTGTCCATGGCCGCGCATGGGGCGTTTCGACTGCAACGGATGCTGGCCAACCTTCACGGCATCCTTGGGGTAGAGCTTTTATGCGCAGCACAAGGCATTGAATTCCGCGCGCCTTTGTCGACCAGTACGGCGCTGACCTCTTGCTTGTCTCGGGTCCGGCAATCTGTGTCGCCGTTGGCAGAGGATCGCTATCTCGCCCCCGATATTGCAGAGGCCACGCGTCTCATCGCGAGCGGAGCTTTGGTGGACGCGGCGGGCACACAAATGCCGGAGCTGGCGCTGTGAACGTGGTTGATGTGATCAAGGGCAATGGGCCCATCGTGTTGGGCCAGCCGCATGGCGGCACATATGTGCCAGATGATCTGATGGCACGGCTCAACGGCACAGGCCGCGCCTTGGCAGACACCGATGGGCACATCGCAAAGCTTTATGAGGGGCTGTTGCCATCAGCGACAGTGGTGGCGTCACATGTGCATCGCTACGTGATCGACGCCAATCGCGATCCTGAAGGGGTGACACTGTATCCTGGTCAGAACACGACGCATCTGTGTCCGGTTACAGACTTCAACGGTGCGTCGATCTGGAAAGACGGTCAGGCGCCAAGTGCGGATGAAATCGCCGGACGGACGGCGATGTTTCACCGGCCTTACCACGCCGCGTTGGCGGCTGAGCTTGACCGCGTGAAGGCCAAGTACGGTTGCGTGATCTTGTATGATTGCCACTCGATCCGGTCAGACATTCCGTTCTTGTTCGATGGAACGCTTCCGATCTTCAACATCGGGACCAATGGCGGCACGACCTGCGCACCGATCATTGAAGACACCACACATACGACCTGCACAGCCACTGCCCCAACCTTTGACACGGTGGTGAACGGGCGCTTCAAAGGTGGATGGACGACGCGGCATTACGGGCACCCTGCAGAGGGTCAGCACGCGATCCAGATGGAGCTTGCCCAGCGCGCCTACATGACGGAATGCGCACCCTGGTCGTACCGTGCGGACCTTTCCGATCGGGTGCGCCCGACCCTCTCCAGCATCCTGACAGACCTCGACACCCTCGCCCGCTCTGGCGCTTTGACCTGATGGAGTGACCTATGTTTGATCGCAAGAACTCCCGCGACATCTACCCGCCGACCGGCCCGGATTTGACCGCCAAGAGTTGGCTGACTGAGGCGCCCATGCGGATGCTGATGAACAACCTGCACCCAGAGGTGGCCGAGAACCCGCACGAGTTGGTTGTCTATGGCGGCATAGGTCGTGCCGCGCGGTCTTGGAGCGATTTCGATGCGATGGTCGCGACGCTTAACGATCTTGAGAGTGACGAGACACTGATCGTGCAATCGGGTCGCCCCGTCGCGGTGATCAAGACGCATGCCGATGCACCGCGCGTGTTGATCGCCAATTCCAACCTGGTGCCGCATTGGGCCACGTGGGATCATTTCAACGAGTTGGATAAGAAGGGCCTGGCCATGTACGGCCAGATGACTGCCGGGTCGTGGATTTACATCGGCAGTCAGGGAATTGTGCAAGGAACCTACGAGACCTTTGTTGAGGCAGGTCGCCAGCACTACGATGGCAACCTGACCGGCAAGTGGATCCTGACCGGCGGTCTTGGCGGCATGGGCGGTGCGCAACCTTTGGCAGCGGTGATGGCGGGTGCCTGTTGTCTCGCGGTTGAGTGCAACCCCGAGTCCATCGATTTCCGCCTGCGCACCAAATACGTGGACGAAAAGACCGACAGCCTGGACGAGGCGCTCGCGATGATCGACCGCTGGACCAAGGCGGGTGAGGCGAAATCGGTGAGTCTCTTAGGCAATGCGGCGGATGTGTTTCCCGAACTCGTGCGGCGTGGTGTGCAGCCTGATATCGTGACCGATCAGACCTCGGCCCATGATCCGATCAATGGCTACCTTCCGCAAGGGTGGAGCATGGCCGAATGGCGCGATGCGCGCGAGAAAGACCCCAAATCGGTCGAAAAAGCCGCCCGCGCGTCGATGAAAACCCACGTGGCCGCAATGGTCGATTTCTGGAACGCAGGTGTGCCAACACTGGATTATGGCAACAATATCAGGCAGGTGGCGCTGGAAGAAGGGTTGGAGAACGCCTTTGCTTTTCCCGGATTTGTGCCAGCCTATATCCGCCCGCTTTTCTGTCGCGGCATTGGGCCGTTCCGGTGGTGCGCACTGTCCGGCGACCCGGAAGACATTTACAAAACCGATGCCAAGGTCAGAGAGCTTGTGGACGATCCGCACCTGCACAAATGGCTCGACATGGCGCGGGAGCGGATCAGCTTTCAGGGATTGCCCGCACGTATTTGCTGGGTCGGCCTTGGCGTACGTCACAAGCTTGGATTGGCGTTTAACGAGATGGTGCGTTCGGGCGAACTCAGCGCGCCTGTAGTGATCGGGCGCGATCACCTCGATAGTGGGTCGGTCGCCTCCCCGAACCGGGAAACCGAAGCGATGAAAGACGGGTCCGACGCCGTGTCAGACTGGCCGCTTCTGAATGCACTGATCAACACAGCCTCGGGCGCGACATGGGTGTCGTTGCACCATGGCGGTGGTGTTGGCATGGGGTTCAGCCAGCATGCCGGGATGGTCATTTGTGCAGATGGCACCGACGAGGCGGCAAAACGGCTGGAACGCGTGCTTTGGAACGACCCTGCCTCTGGCGTCTGGCGGCATGCTGATGCAGGTTATGACGACGCCGTGGCCTGCGCCCGCGAAAACGGGCTGCGGCTGCCGACGATCCTTGGGAACTGACTGTGCTGCGAACTGGGAGAAACTGATGTATCTGAGAAATTGCTGGTATGTTGCAGGGTGGAGCAAGGATTACACTCAAGGTTTAAAAGCCCAAATGCTTCTGGGTGAGAACGTTGTGTTCTACCGCAAATCCGACGGAACACCGGTGGCTTTGGAGGACGCCTGCCCGCACCGCAAGCTGCCGCTATCTATGGGGCAGAGCGAGAATGACCACGTCGTGTGCGGCTACCACGGCCTGACCTTTGATTGCACGGGCAGTTGCATCGACAGCCCCACTCAGCGCGGCATGACCCCGCGCCGGGCCGTGGTGAAATCATACCCCGTAGTGGACCGATATCGGCTCCTTTGGATTTGGATGGGCGATCCAGCCAAAGCGAACCCGAATGAAATTTACGAGATCGAGAATTTCGACAACCCGGACTGGGGCTACACCGATGGCGGGATGCTTCCGATCGCGTGCAACTATTTGTGGGTTGTCGACAATCTGCTCGACCCGAGCCATGTCGCTTGGGTGCATGTCACGTCTTTTGCCGGTGGTGGCACGGACGATCAACCGCTCGACATGGAGAAAACTGACAAAGGCGTGATCGTGTCACGTTGGATTTATGACCAGCCGCCATCGCCCTACTACAAGTCGCTTGTCAGGTTCGAAGGCCATTGTGACCGCAAGCAGCATTACGAAATGTCGGTGCCGGGCATTGCCTTAAACAAGTCAATCTATACGCCGGTGGGCACAGGTGGGCCAGATATGACGCCTGTCGACAAAACCTATGTTAATATCTCGTACAACTTCATGACACCGGTGGATGAGAACAACACGCAGTACATCTGGTTTCAGCACCGCAACACGGACCCGAACGATGCTGCGATCTCAAAGCAGATGAACGACGGTGCGATCATGGCGTTTAACGAGGACAAAGAGGTGCTTGAGGCTGTTCACAAAGGCATGGCCGAGATGAAGACGCCCAATATCGATCTTGGATTGGACCTCGGCGCAAAGGTCTTTCGGCGCAAACTGCAAATGATGATTGACGATGAACAAAAAGACGGTGTCGCCGCCTAAAGCCGCGCGGTGCGCAGTGCTTTCAAACGTTCAAACAAGTCCTGCGCGGTTTTCCAGGCGATCTGCTGCTTGTCGTCGGCGCTCAGGTCTGCTGGTTCAAGTGCGTGCGCGTAGGGATCGTCCTTGAAGATGGGATAGTCCGACCCGAGCATAATCCGATCCGCACCCAGCAGTTTAACCGCGGCTTCCAAGGCCCGCGGGCCAAGCGATGCGCAATCGTACCAGAGCTGCCGCAACCGGTCTGTTGGAAACGGATCATCAGGGTTCCGGTGGCGTGCAATACTTTCTATCCGCTCAAAAATGAAGGGCAACGTGCCACCAAGATTGACGACTTGAAAACTGACATCTGGATACGCGTCGAGCATGTCCGACAAGATCACCGTCAAGGCGACCTGAGAGGCGCTTGATTGCAGGTCGACGGCCGACAGCCGGTACTGCACGTGATCCTTTGGACGCGGCGGTGGTTCTGCGCCGACCTTTAGGCCCGGATGCAGCATGATGTGACAGCCGAACTCTTGCGCCGCCGCTAAAAGCGGACGCATTTCATCCGCATCTTCAATGGAGTTGAAATAATCTGACGGCAGGATAATGCCGGGCAAACCCAGATCGCGACGGACGCGCAGCAGTTCTTCACACGCAAGACTCATGTCAGCAAGCGGCAAACCTGCGAGGCCTATCAATGCCCCATCCGTCGTTTCATAAAGCTCGGCCAAGTGGTCATTGAACATGCTGATCGCCTCAGAGATTTCAGACGCGGGCAACAGGTCAACACCAAGCGCGCCGGGGAAGGTCAGCATGCGATGGGTTAGCCCCGCCGCGCGCATCTCATCCAGCCCAACCCGATAGTCATGGTATTGCGGTGTGAACGGGAATTCGCCGTTCATGGCCACCATCATGCGCGAGCCATCTTCGCGCATACGCAAATACGGCCGGGACGTGCGACGCTCCAATGTCTCAACAAGGCCGCCGCCATAGTAATGGGCGTGCATGTCGATGCGCAGGTCAGGCGAAGGCATAGGTGGGGCTTTCGATAATCCCCGCCATCATGGCGCGCCGGACCGTAGGCGCAAGTGTTTACAGAATGCGAGACCCGTTAGCGGCGCGCCCGTGCAATCGTTAAAGGCATTCAGCCAAGGTTGTCGCCATGTTACGGATCAGCGTTGGATACAGGTCAGGCCCAGGTTCAATGTCGACACCAAGGGGATCAATCACACTTGTGCCTGCCTCGGTGCCGTCGAGAACAACTGTGACAATACCCGGGTTGAACTGCGGTTCCGCCAAGACGCAATCCACGCCCTCAGACGAGATGCGCCCCTGAATTTCGGCGATCCGCGCCGGGCTGGGATCAGAAGCATCACTGAGTGAAATCGCTCCAGATGCGGGGAAATCGAAGCTTGTTTCGAAGTACTGGTAGGCGTCGTGGAAGACGATGAAGCTGCCGCCGCGCACCGGGTCAAGCAGCGCATTCACCTCGGTCGCGAGCGCGTCCAAATCAGCGCGACCTGCTGCTGCATTTGCGAAATACGTGCCAGCGTTGTCCGGGTCGGCCGCAGACAGTTTTGCAGCAATCACGTTGAGCCAGGTTCCGGCGTTTTCCAACGACAGCCATGCATGCGGATCATGTTCACCGTGGTCGTGACCCGCGTGGTCATCGTGGTCATGGCCGTCATGATCGTGTTCGGCGGCTTCCTCATGCGCATGCTCTTCATGATCGTGGTCATGGTCGTGATCGTGCTCTTTGGCTTCAGCGTGCTCTTCATGGTCATGGTCGTGTTCTTCCGCCTCCGCATGCTCTTCGTGGTCATGATCGTGATCGTGGTCATGATCATGCTCTTTCGCTTCTGCGTGCTCTTCATGATCATGCTCGTGATCGCCATGGTCCTCATCACCATGCGCGTGCGCCTCGAAGAGTGCGTTCTCGCGGAAATCCAGAAGCGTCACGCCATCAGCATACAAGAGCGTTGTGACGTCCGCATTCGCGGCCAAAGTATCGACCGCATCTTCCATCCAGGGTGTGAGATCCTCTCCAATCCAGAAGACCAGATCGGCATTTTGAAGCGCGGCAGCCTCGGACGGGCGCAGGTTATATTCATGCGGTGACGCGCCTTGTTGAATCACCAGATCAGGCGTCCCGACCCCTTCCATGACCTTTGCCACCAAGGAATGCACCGGCGCGATATCGACGGCGACGGACGGTGCATCGGCAAGCGCCGTTGTCGCCATCAGTGTTGCCATGGCTGAAACTGGTAGAAGCTTGATGGACATCGGGACCCCCATGTGATTTTATAACATCTCTGGCTCATTACACGAGACGTTATAACATGACAAGCAGCCCGCGCTCTGATCAGACGGAAATCGCACCACCCAAAGGTTTTGCTGCGCATAACCATGAAGACTGTGTGGATGAAGCTTTGCGCGCCACAAAGCAGCATTGTGCAGAACATGGGCTGCGGTTGACGCCTGTGCGTGAAAAGGTGCTTGAGATTTTGCTGCAAGAGCACCGTGCGCTTGGAGCATATGCCATCCTCGACAAGCTGCGAGATGAGGGATTTGGGTCGCAACCCCCTGTTGCTTACCGTGCGCTCGATTTTCTGGCCAAACATGGGTTTGCACACAAGATCGAGCGGTTGAATGCCTTTATCGCCTGTACCCATCCGGGGTCGTCGCACTCACCAGCTTTTATGATTTGTCGCTTGTGTGACGTTGTAGCAGAGGCGCATTCGCATCCTGCCAAAGGCGCACTCGGCGAAGCAGCGCGCGCGGTCGGGTTCCATATTGAACGCACCGTCGTGGAAGCCGAAGGCATCTGCACGTCATGCGCGGAAAAAGGCAACGCATGAGCCTGATTTCCGTCGAAAACCTAAGCGTTTGCTACGGCGCAAACACGGTGCTGCAAAATGTTGCCCTGTCGATCGACCCAGGTGAGATCGTGACAATTGTCGGACCAAATGGGTCCGGCAAAACAAGTCTTCTGAAGGCTGTTATCGGCGCGATACAACCTGCCACCGGGCACGTGCGCCGCCAAGACGGCCTTCGGATCGGGTATGTGCCACAACGGTTGCACATCGATCCGACGCTTCCGATGACGGTGGAGCGATTTATGCGGCTCAACGCACGGGTAACCCGTGAGACGTGCGCCAAAGCTTTGGAAAATGCGAACGTGCCGGACTTACTAACACGGCAGATGTCGCAATTGTCAGGTGGGCAGTTTCAGCGTGTTTTGTTGGCAAAAGCATTGATCAACGACCCGGAACTGTTGCTGCTTGATGAAGCGACGCAAGGGCTGGACCAGCCTGGTTCCGCAGCTTTTTACAGGCAGATCGAGACTGTACGTGCGAATACCGGATGTGCGGTTCTTATGATTAGCCACGAATTACATGTCGTCATGAGCGCCTCGGACCGCGTGGTGTGCTTGAACGGGCATGTGTGCTGCCAAGGGACGCCAGCCGTGGTTGCTTCGGCCCCAGAATACCGCGCGTTGTTCGGAACCGGCACTGGAGGGGCGCTGGCGCTTTATAGGCATGATCATGACCACCATCACGATCATGATCACGACCATCCCCATGAACATCAGGCCGCCGAATAATGCTCGACGATTTTATGACACGCGCCACGCTTGCAGGCGTTGGTGTTGCCTTCGCGGCCGCTCCGTTGGGGTGTTTTGTGGTCTGGCGCCGCATGGCCTATTTCGGTGACGCCACAGCGCATGCTGCCATCATGGGCGTGGCTCTGTCGCTTGCCTTACAAACTTCTATTTTCGTCGGTACTTTGGCTGTGGCGCTTTTAATGGCGCTGACGGTGACGGGACTTGCAGGGCGCGGCTATGCGATGGACACCCTGCTGGGCGTCATGGCGCATTCCGCTTTGGCTTTTGGGCTGGTGGCGGTGTCTTTTTTGTCAGGCATCCGCATTGATCTGATGGCCTATCTTTTCGGAGACATTCTTGCCGTTTCTCGCATGGATTTGGCGGTCATCTGGGGCGGTGCAGCTTTGGTTGTGGCGTTGATCGGGTGGCGGTGGTCGGCCTTGCTGACCGCAACGCTGAACGAAGAACTGGCCTATGCGCACGGGCTGAACCCAAAGAAAGAACAGCTGATCTTGACGGTGGCGCTGGCGATCACCGTCGCGGTTGCAATCAAGGTTGTGGGTGTGCTGCTCATTGCTGCGATGCTTATCATCCCCGCCGCCGCCGCGCGCAACCTGTCGCGCACCCCCGAAGCAATGGCGGGCATAGCGGCTGCGATTGGGGCACTCTCCGCAGTACTTGGATTGCGCGGCGCATATATCTTCGACACGCCCGCCGGGCCGTCCATAGTTTGCGTCGCGGCCGTCGCCTTTGCGGCGCTCAGCCTACTCGGTTTGCGCAACCGATCTTCAGTCTAAGACGTCGGGCCTTATGGCCCAAAATCGTCACACCGACACGAAGTCTTGCAAGGCCCCTTCGGCGCCGCGAGATGCAACTGTCTGATACACCTTAACAAACGCATCGCGGAACCGTTCGTTCTGCGCAAGATCACCGTATATCTGAGACTGCTCTAACCACGCTTGTGGTCGTGTTCGTGCGGCAAGGGCAGCGGTGTTCAAACTGATCCAAGCGGGATCGTTGGGTTCAATCTTGGAGCCATCCTCGCGTTGCCCCGAACACATGCGCGCCCACAAAGCCTCAACCAAAGCCAGACCCTCAAGCGGCGCATCTGCATCCAGCGCCTTGCGCACAAGCGGCAAAACAAAACCCGGATGGCGGGACGAGCCATCAAAGGCGACCCGGCGGGTCGTATCTTTGATGGACGGGTTGCGAAAGCGGCGTTCAACTTGTGCCACATATTGCAAAGGGGTCATACCGGGAACTGCATCCACATGCGGCGCAATTTCTTCGGTCAGCACCTTGTGAAAGAACGGCGCAATGCTGCCATCTTGCATGCAATCAGCGATGGTTTCGCGACCTAGAATTTCCCCAACATTGGCCAGCACCTGATGCCCGGCATTCAGGACCTGAAGCTTCATCGTCTCATACCCTTCGACGTCAGACGTGAAGGTCGCACCAACCTTGTCCCAATCCGGGCGGCCTGCGCAAAAATCGTCTTGGATCACCCATTGGCGAAAGTTTTCATGGGTGACCGGCGCGGCGTCGGAAATACCGAAATGCTCTGCCAGAGCGAGCTCTGTCGGCCCGGTGGCGGGAACAATACAATCGACCATGGAGTTTGGGAAACTGCACGCTGCGTCGATCCAGTTTGCGAGATCCGGGTCGCTTTGACGGGCCAGGGACACAACGGTCTGTCTTAGAACGTTGCCGTTGCTGAGGAGGTTGTCACAGCTGAGTGCCGAAAAGGCCCTCTGCCCGGCGTCGCGCCGCTGCCGCAGGGCTGCAATCATCGCTCCAAACGCGGTGCGTGGGGTTTCTGGGTGCGATGCGTCGTGCACAATATCGGGATGGTTTACGTCGAATGCGCCCGTCGCCGGATCGATGTAATAGCCGCCTTCGGTCACCGTCAGTGCAACAACGCGAATGACCGGGTTGGCCATTTGGGCAATCAACGCGCCATTGCCGTCTTCTATCGGCAAGTAGTCGATCATTGCTCCAGTGACCTCAGCCGACATGCCGGAGGGGTCGAGTTCAATCAACGTTGTCAGGCAATCCTGCCCGCGCAGCTTTTCCCGCATAGCGGCATCATAGGATCGGACACCTGCGCCGATAATGGCCCAGTCCTGCGCCTCACCCAATTGCATCAAACGGTGCAAATACCATGCCTGATGGGCGCGATGAAAGTTACCGACGCCGATATGTACGATCCCCGGTGTGAGCCGTGACCGGTCATAGACAGGGCGCAGAACGTGGTCCCGCAAACGCTCCAACATGTCAGTTCCCAGCGGCCGCACGGTTGATTTGGGTGCAGTTTCAACCATTAGCTCATCCAGTTCCCGCCATCGACGTTGTAGGTTTGGGCCACGATGTACGCAGCCTCATCGCTGGCCAGAAACACGGCCATACCAGTGAGGTCTTCTGCAGTTCCCATGCGGCCAAATGGAACCGCATTTGCCACTTCGGTTTTCTTCTGACCCGGCGCTTTGTTCTCGTATTTCGCAAAGAAGGCATCGACGCCGTCCCAGTGTTCTCCGTCGACAACTCCGGGTGCGATGGCGTTCACGTTGATGCCGTATTTGATAAGGTCCAGCCCTGCTGATTGCGTCAGGCTGATGATCGCGGCTTTGGTGGCACAGTACACGCCGACCAACGGTTCGCCTCGACGCCCCGCCTGCGAGGCCATGTTAATGATTTTACCGCCCTTGCCGCGGTCGATCATGTGTTTGGCGACGGCTTGTAGCGTGAAGAGCGACCCTGCCACGTTTATGTCGAAAGCCAAGTTGAAGTCATGCCGGTCAATCTCGACAATCGGCGCGGCCGTAAAGATCGCAGCATTGTTGATTAGGATATCGATCCCACCAAAAGCGTTGGCGGTTGCGGCCACGGCCTGATCAATGCTGTCCTGTTTGGTGACGTCCATCTCAACGGCTATTGCCTGATCCCCGAAGGATGCGGCGGCCACTTGCGCGCGTTCGATGTCGATGTCAGCGATCGCAACCTGCGCGCCTTCCTCGACATAGCGTTCCGCAAACGCCAAACCGATGCCGCGCGCGGCACCGGTGATCAAGGCTGATTTCCCTTGGAGCCGCGTCATTCGATCCGCAATCCTTGCGCGTCGAACTTGTGCACCTGGTCCAGCTGTGGCGTGAGGTAGATCGTGTCGCCGTGGCGGGCTGAGATATCGCCGGTAATGCGCACAGTGACCATGTCGGCAAGGCCGGTGTCATGCACGTGGATGAACGTGTCAGAACCGAGGTGTTCTGCGACCCCCACCACGCCCTTCCACATACCTTCTGTCGTCGAGACATCGATGTGTTCTGGACGAATACCGACGGACGACCCACCATGTTTCTGCGCTTCAGCACCTCCGAAAATGTTCATCTTGGGAGACCCGATGAAGCCCGCCACAAACTCGTTGCGCGGCTTGTGATAAAGCTTCAGCGGGCTGCCGACCTGCTCGATATGGCCTGCGCGCAGGACGACGATCTTGTCTGCCATTGTCATCGCTTCGACCTGATCGTGTGTCACATAGATCATCGTTGTCTTGAGACGCTCGTGCAGTTCGCTGATCTCAAGCCGCATGCCGACGCGCAAGGCGGCGTCAAGGTTGGACAGCGGTTCGTCAAAGAGGAACGCCGCCGGTTCGCGCACAATCGCACGGCCGATGGCCACACGCTGACGCTGACCGCCCGACAACTGGCCCGGACGCCTGTCCAGGTAATCGGTAAGGTTCAGAACTGACGCAGCGCCCTCGATCCGCTTGTTGATCTCGGCCTCGTCCATCTTCGCCATCTTGAGCGGGAACGCGATGTTCTTGCGCACCGACATATGCGGGTAAAGCGCGTAGGACTGGAACACCATCGCCAAACCGCGTTTTGCCGGAACGAGGTCGGTAGCGTCGTTGCCGTCGATCTCGATATGGCCGGTGGTGATGTCTTCCAGCCCCGCGATCAGGCGCAGCAGGGTAGACTTGCCGCAACCCGAAGGGCCGACAAAGACCGTGAACTCTCCGTCATGGATGGTCAGGTCAAGTGGTGGGATGACCTGTACGTCGCCAAAGCTTTTGGTGACCTGCTTGAGTTGAATTTGTCCCATGGATCAGGTTCCTTAATTGGTTGCCCTATCGCTTCGCTGCGTGAGGGCTTATTTCACCGCGCCAAATGTCAGGCCGCGTACAAGTTGTTTCTGGCTGAACCAGCCAAGGATGAGGATCGGCGCAATGGCCATCGTTGACGCCGCACTGAGCTTCGCAAAGAAGAGGCCTTCGGGGCTGGAATAGCTGGCGATGAAGGCGGTCAGCGGTGCCGCGTTCACAGCCGTTAGGTTCAGCGTCCAGAAGGCTTCGTTCCAGGCTAGGATGAAGTTCAAGAGCATCGTCGAAGCAATGCCCGGGATCGCCATGGGGGTGAGAATATAGAGCACCTCTTCCTTCAATGTTGCCCCATCCATCCGCGCCGCTTCGAGGATCTCGACAGGGATTTCGCGGAAGTAGGTGTAGAGCATCCAGACAATGATCGGCAGGTTGATGAGCATCATTACGATCACCAGACCCGCGCGGCTGTCGAGCAATCCAAGCTGAATGAACAGCAGGTAGATCGGGTAGAGAACGCCAACAGCTGGCAGCATCTTGGTCGACAGCATCCAAAGCAGGATGTCCTTGGTCCGGCGCGATGGCACAAAGGCCATGGACCAAGCGGCAGGGATCGCGACTATCAAACCGATGATGGTGGACCCGCCCGCAATCAGGATCGAGTTCCAGAGGAAGCGGGCGTAGTTCGACCGCTCCATCACGACGCCGTAGTTTTCGAGCGTCCAGTCAAAACCCAGAAAGATCGGCGGGCTGGCAATCGCCTGGGCTTCGGTTTTGAAGCTGGTGAGGATCGTCCAGAGGATCGGGAAGAAGATCAGCAAGCCAATGATCCAGGCAATGGCCGTGTTGATCATCTTCCGGCGGGGTGTAACAGAACGTGCCATGATCAGTTATCCAGGTTCTTGCCGACGATCCGCATCAGGAAGATCGCGACGATGTTTGCAAGGATGATGGCGTAGACGCCACCGGCTGAACCCAGTCCGACATTCTGGCTTTCAAGCACACGCTGGAAGATCAGGTACGACAGGGTCCGCGTTCCGAAGGCACCGCCTGTGGTGACAAAGATCTCGGCAAAGACTGCCAAAAGGAAGATCGTCTGGATCAGGATCACAATTGTGATCGCGCGGCTGAGATGCGGCAGGATAATGTAGAAGAACCGTTTCAGGTGCGGTGCGCCATCCATTTCGGCAGCTTCCAACTGTTCGCTGTCTAGCGATTGGATGGCCGTCAGCAGAATCAGTGTCGCAAAGGGCAACCACTGCCAGCTGACGATCATGATGATCGACGGCATTGCGGCGTCAGAGAGCCAACTCACCGGGTCGGCCCCGAAAAAGCGCCATAGATGGGCAAACAAACCGTTCACAGGATCCATGAACATGTTCTTCCAGACCAGTGCTGACACGGTGGGCATCACAAAGAACGGTGCAATCACAAGGATACGGACAACGCCCTGCCCCCACATCGGCTGATCCAGCAGGATCGCCAGAAGGATGCCAAGCCCCACAGTGATGATCAGTACGCCAAGCACTATGATCAGCGTGGTTTGAACAGCAGGCCAAAAAGAACTGGAGGTCAAGAAACGAACGTAGTTGTCAAAGCCGGTCCAACCCTGATCCCCGCCACGCAAAGGCAAGTAGGTGCGGAATGAAAACCACAATGTCATAATCAGTGGGACCAGCATCCAGCCCAGAAGCAGAACAACTGCCGGGGCCATCATCAGTCGGGCCGCAGATCGCGAAGCCTTCGTCGCCATTGGATAGATCTCCTCCGTTGCCAGCCCGCCGATCATTACGGCGCTGTCACGATGCGACAACTCAATTTGGGATAAATGGGTTTGGGATGAGGGCGGCGGATGCGCCGCCCTCGGGTTTTCAACACACGTCGCTTAGCGGTAGCCCGCAGCTTCCATTGCTTCGTTTGTGATCGCCTGCGCTTTTTCCAGCGCTTCTTCAGCCGATTGTTGACCCGCATAGGCCGCCGAGAATTCCTGGCTCACTTCAGTCCAGAAACCCGCCCACTCGGGGATCGCCGCGAACTGGATGCCGACATAGGGAACCGGGTCTACGGTCGGGTCGTTCGGATCAGCGGCCAGAATGGAATCGAGCGTCATCTGTGCGAACGCAACTTCCTGATACTCAGGCGTTTCGTACAGCGACGTCCGAGCGCCCGGAGGAACGTTTGCCCAACCTTCATTGGCAGCAACCAGTTCAATGTAATCCTTGGACGTAGCCCATTCGATAAACTGCTTTGCGTTCGCTTCCTGCTGGGTGCCTGCCGGGATAGCGAGCGCCCATGCCCAGAGCCAGTTCGCCCGCTTCTCCACGCCTTCTGCATTCGGAGCGAGCGCAAAGCTTACGTGGTCAGCCACGGTCGAGTCGTCACCTGTGACGAAAGACGCTGCAACGGTCGCGTCGATCCACATACCGCACTTGCCCTGATTGAAAAGCGAAAGGTTCTCGTTAAAGCCATTGGTGGCGTAACCGGTTGGGCCGCTTTCGCTCATCATATCGATGAAGAAGTTGAGAGTGTTCGACCACTCCTCGGAGTCGAGCTGTGCGTTCCAGTCTTCGTCAAAGACGCGTGCGCCAAAGGAGTTGGCCATCGTGTTGATGAACGCGCCACCCTCACCCCAACCGGCCTTGCCGCGCAAGCAGATGCCGTTGATGTCGGCGTCACGATCCGTCATCGCCGCTGCTGCTTCGCGAATGAACTGCCATGTCGGCGCGTCTGGCATTTCCATGCCAGCGGCTTCCATAAGGTCTGTACGGTACATAATCATGGAGCTTTCGCCGTAGAACGGTGCTGCGTAAAGCGTTCCGTCATGGCTCAAACCGCCAGCCATTGCGGGCAGTATGTCACCGACATCGTACTCTTCGGACAGATCATCCAGCGGCACCAGCCAGCCATTGGCACCCCAGATTGGCGTTTCGTACATGCCAATCGTCATGATGTCGAACTGACCACCCTTTGTGGTGATGTCTGTTGTCACACGCTGACGAAGAACGTTTTCTTCCAGCGTGACCCACTCAACTGCGATGCCCGTCTGCTCGGTGAACGTGTCGGTGTAACCCTGCATGCGGATCATGTCGCCGTTGTTCACTGTCGCGATGGTGATGGTTTCCGCCTGAGCTGCAGCCGTCGAGACAAGGGCGAGCGCCGTGGCCGCACGAAGTGCGTTTTTCAAGTACATCCGATTCCTCCCTAGTGGATGTGATATTACGCAGGCTAAGAGATATATTATCGCGGCGTCAATAAAAAATTTACGCGCGGAAAGTTTTGACTAGGCCGACTCGCGAAACACTAATCGCGCCGGGAACAGTTGTTCGCTCCGAGACGTAAATTTCCCAGCGTCTTCAATCAGGTTGAATAGTGTTTCAACCGCGTGGCTTGCCACAGCATCATAGTCATGCGCGGCTGTCGTGAGCGACGGACAGGTGAACTTCGAAAACGGATGGTCATCATTTGACGCAACGCGCAACGCACAGCCTTCACCACGGCCCACGCTGATACCCAGCTCGTAACACGCTGATAAAAAGCCGATGGCAAGGCGGTCATTGCTGCACAGGATCGACTCCGCCGGAAGCGGTTTGTCTTTCAGGACGACAAACGCGCCATTGCGCCCAATCTCTTCAAACGACCATCCCTCACCTTCGACCTGGATCAACCGCGGCTCTAGCCCCAGACGATCCATCATCTGCACATAAGCCGTGCGGCGTTTGTGGGCGTTCGGGTTTGCGGGTGTGGCCATCTCAAAAAAGGCGGGTGGTGATCCAATGCGTGTCAGGTATTCAACCGTTTGTTCGACAAAGCTGAAATTGTCTGAGCCGATGAACGCGGCACCTATTCCGTCAAGATTGCTGTCAAACAGAACCGTCGGCACATCGTCGCAAAAGCTTTCAATCGCCCGTTTGTCCGACACCCGACCCAAAGGCGCCAGCAGCACGCCCGCCGGTTTCAAAGACCGCAACCCGTCAAGGATTTCGACCTCTTGGGTTGGATCACCATGCGCGCTGTAGAGCGTTGGACGAAAGCCTGCCGCGATACAGCGCTGTTCGATGGTGCGCGCGATCTCACCAAAAAACGGATCAGTAAGGTACGGCACCACAATCCCGATGTTCTTCGTCAGACTGCGGTTTTGGTTCATCGCATAAACGTTCGGACGAAAGTCAAACCGTTCGAGCGCGGCTTCAATGCGGGCACGGGTGGTTACACGCACACTTTCGGGGTCGTGAAAATACTTGGACACTGTGGGCCGGGACAGTCCGCTCAGTGCCGCGAACTCCTCCATATTGCGAACTTTCTTTTCGGCCATTCTACATCCTGAGGTTTGTGTCCAAACCTCGTTGGCATGGAGCGTTGCCCCGTCACACAATCAGGAAAACCTATCGCGAGTAAAGTTTTTTCTTACATGTCAATCTTCACAGGATAGAATAGCCGGACACGAAGAGCAGACGCATGTGGGCGCTTGACGCTCTAGATGACGACAAATCAAAGGATGGCGACGTGTATCTTGGAATTGATCTGGGCACGTCTGCCGTAAAAGTTTGCTGTGTTGCGGACACCGGTGACGTCGTTGAAACGGTATCTATTGCGCTGACAACAAGCCAGCCGTTTCTTGGCGCCAGCGAACAAGACTGCAACGCCTGGTGGCTTGCCACGTGCCAAGCTGTTCGCAAATTGGACACCCGCCACCGTGATCACGTGAAAGCGATCGGGCTGTCCGGCCAAATGCATGGTGCAGTCCTTTTGAACAAGGCAAAACAACCGATCCGGCCTGCCATCCTCTGGAACGACGCGCGGGCGACAGCAGAATGCGACGCACTAGTGGCCGCCGTCCCCGATGTCGGAGAGGTAACAGGTGTCTACCCCATGGCAGGGTTTACTGCGCCAAAGCTGCTCTGGCTTGCGCGGCATACTCCGGAACGTCATGCTGAAATTGCGCATGTTTTGCTGCCGAAAGACTACATCGGATTTCGCCTACACGGCAATTTGGTGACCGACCCGTCAGATGCAGCCGGCACGTCGTGGATGGACCAGCGGACACGCACCTGGTCGCTCCCGATCTGTAACGCGAGCGCGACCGACCCCGCATGCCTGCCGCGCATCCTGTACGGCAATGAGATTGCAGGCGAGCTTTGCGCGACAGCCGCCTCTGACCTTGGACTTCCGCCTGAAACGCCGATCGTTGCAGGCGCAGGCGATGCGGCTGCGGGGGCGGTTGGAATTGGGGCGATCGAGAATGGCGACGGGTTTCTTTCGCTTGGGACCTCTGGCCAGATGTTTGTCACAACCAACGCGTATCGCCCCAACGTGGACAGCCGCATCCATGCGTATGCGCACACGCTTCCCGACATATGGTTCCAAATGGCCGCGATGCTCAACGGGGCGCGTCCGATTGCGTGGCTAGCCAATCTTTTGGATCGCCCGATCGATGCCCTTTTGGCCGAGGCAGACACTGCGACAGACAGCCCGATCTTCCTGCCCTACCTCACTGGTGAACGAACGCCGCATGGCGACAGCGACATCCGTGCAGGTTTTTTCGGTTTGAGCGAAACCACAACCCACGGCGCGTTGATGCGGTCAGTTATTGAAGCAATTGCGTTCAGCTTTGCTGATGCCAGCGATGCTTTGCAGGCCGCAGGCACCACAACGGATCGCTTGCTGGCCATCGGTGGCGGGACACGCAGCAGCTTGCTCATGCAGACAATTTCCAACGTACTTGGCTGCGACATTGGCCGCAGCGACGGGGCAGATGTCGGCCCGGCGCTCGGCGCGGCGCGTCTTGCGATGCTTGCACATTGCAAAAGCGATACCGCATCCATCGTCACCAAACCCCCGGTCGGGACGTGGTTTACACCACAGAGTGAACACGCGGGGGCTATGGCAGAAAAGCTTGCCGTGTACCGTGCGTTGTACCCAGCGGTGAAAGCGGCTCAGGCAGCCAAGCCTGCTTGAACCGCTGAGGGAAGGAGCCGCGCCAATGCGGCTCGCGACAGCCATAAACTACGCGTTCGCCGCCGCCTTTGCGTCTTTCGCGGTGCCGTAAGTGGGCAAATCCGCCACAGACTTGCCATGCGCCGCCATCAGCGTGTCGCGCACGAAGGCAATGTGGGCTGTTTCTTCGATGATCTCGGCCAGGTACTGCGCCGCCGTAAGGGTCTTGCCGACACCAATAGTGCCATGGTTGGCCAAAACGGCGGCACGTACAGAGGTGTCCTGAAAGACCGGGCTGATTTCGACTTCGGTCTGCGGCCCCCCGTTTTCAGACAAGGGGATCAACGGCATACGCCCAATCTTTTCGATGGTCTGCACCGTCAAGCACGGGATCTCGATCCCTGCGCTGGCATACCCCGTGGCCCAAGGGCTGTGGCAATGGACGATGGCGTTGACGTCAGGCCGGATGCGGTAGAGGTCGAGGTGGAAATCGAGGTCTTTGGATGGCTTGAACGACGATGGCTCAATTGTACCGTCCAGATGCACCACTTGTAGATTGTCGCGCGAGCATTCGGCAAAGCCGACACCAGACGGCTTGATGACAATCGCATCGCCGGAAGACAACCGCACCGACAGATTGCCGCCTGCGTTTGTCTGCAAGCCAAGATCAAAGCACCGCTGTGCCGACCAAATGAGCGCATCTTTCTTGGCTTCAATGTCCGAGGGATCAAGCATCGTTAGAGTCCTTTGTGAGTTCGGCCAAGGCGTCAGCAGCGGCATGCGCCACGGATGCGTCGTTGATATGGCCATCCAGCCGCGTCAGCGGCACATGTGTTTCAAGCGTCTCTGCAAACAGCGCGCGCAAGCCGGGATGCTCTATTGCGCCGCCTGGTTTGTCTTCCGACGAAAAGCCCCCCATAGGGATCAGAACCCGCGTCGGAGCAGTCGCTTCAGACAGGGCTTGCCCCAGAATATGGGCGCAGCGTTCGATTTCCTCTTCGGTGCACTGCACATGCGTGAACAGCGGGGAATGCGAATAATGCGCACGGCGGTGATAGTCATCGGGCATGAGGTTTGCCTCACCAACCCCGATAAAGTTCACGCCGCCGGGCACGACGACCCGCGGCAAATGACCCATCGCTGTAAATCGACCGGGCATATCCGCGTGCACACCGGCGATGTAGCAGCGGGTCAGTTCGTGTGGGGTGTAATCGATGACCGAATGAAACGCCCCGATCTTGGCCCAGCGGGTGAATGCCGCCCCGCCAAAGCCGTTGGCATGAAACACGGTGACCTCGTGCCCTTGCGCCTGAAGCCTTTCGCGCAGCGCATCCGTACCCGGCCCGGTGATACCCAGGGATGTGACACCTACTGAAGGCATCAACGGCACGTCACCATCTGGAGGCAATGAATGACGTAATCCAGCTGCAATGGCTGCGGCGCGATCAAGCGCATCGCGGGTCGTTGCATTTAATCCGCAGAGATCAGCGATGGTGGGCACCAGCACAATAGAATTATCCGCGATCACATAACGTGGGTCGAATGGCAGGGTTGTGACCAAGAGTTTCGGCATCGTGGCAGGCAAGGACTGCAGGACCCGCAAGGCGATCTGCCCACCTGTGCCACCGCCCATCGCCACAACCAGACGCGGGCCATCCAAAGCGCTGTCGGCGATTTCGGCAATGGCCCGATCCGCTGCCTTTTGCATACCCGTCACTTTGTCTTTGGGCGACCACTGCGCCCCCTGCGCGTGAAGCGAGATATCGCAAGGGCGCACGTTCAGCCCGGCGTGCTCCATCGCGCCGATCAGGTAATCGGTTTCGTCGGGCTTTGTGTCGAACGTGGCCAGCAGAAGGACGGACATCAGCCTTTGACGGCTCCTGCGGTCATGCCGGTGATGATCTGGCGGCTGGCGACAAATGTGAAGATGATCGGTGGGATGGCAAGCAACATACCCGTGGCCATGATGACCCCCCAGTCGATGTCAAACTCGGTCAAGGAGTTCACAATTGTGACCGGCACGGTTCGGCTGCTCCGATCAGCAAGCGCGTTGGCGAGCAGAAATTCGTTCCATGCGACCCGAAAGGTAAAGATCGAGGCAGCAGCAATGCCCGGTTTGATGAGCGGTAGGACAACGAGGAAGAACACCTGAAACGGCCCTGCCCCGTCCATGCGTGCAGCCTCTTCCAACTGGATCGGCACTTGTACGATGAAGCTTTGCAAGATCCAGATCACAAACGGCAAGTTTAGTGCAACGTAGACCAGAATGATCCCGCCCCGCGTGCCATCGATCCCACACTGCAACGCCCAGACGCCAAAGACCGCAACTAGCAGAACCGCAGGCGGCACCATGCGCATCACTAGTTCCCAAATCGACACCACGTCGCGCCCCATGAACCGAAACCGGACAAGCGCATAGGCCGCCATCGTGCCAATGATCAGGGTAATCGCCGTCGAGATCAGACCGATAATCAGCGAGTTGGTCAGCGCGCGGCCAAAAGTGGGGTCGCAACGGCGGATGTGTTCCGGCTCGTACCACAGGAAATCGCAAAGCGCGGTTTCGTAGTTGCGCAGTGTCGGCATGAAGAACAGCTGTGAGGTGTCGGACATGATGTCGACGTTCAGCTTGAGCGACGTCACCAGCATCAGGTAGATCGGCCCGACGGCCATCAGCACCAACGCAACAAGCAGCGCGTAAAAAGCTGGGTTTTGCTTGTCGTAGGTCTGGGTGGACGGACCGCTCATGCCTCTTCCTCCGCTGCGCGCATTCGGGCAGCGCGTGCCTCTTGGGCTTTGTTGTAGATAAACATGGCAAAGGTCAGGATCAGCAGGACGATCAACAACAGGTTCGACATGGCCGCCGCTTCACCCAACTCGCGGAACTCTGATGCAGTTCGATTGATCCTGAGCGACAGGATTTCGGTCGACAGCCCCGGCCCACCATTCGTCATAACCAAGATCACTTCGAGCACTTTGAAGCTGTCGATCAGACGCAGGAGCAGGGTCACGATCAGAACCGGCAGCATCAAAGGCAGCTTGATGTAAATGATCTGCTGCCATCCGGTGGCACCGTCGATCTTGCTTGCCTCGATGGCCGACGACGGCAATGACTGCAAAGCCGCAAGTGACAGGATGAAGATGAACGGCGTCCATTGCCAGACATCGGCAATGATGACAGAGGCAAACGCCCATGACCCGTCAGACAGCCACGGGATCGGCTCAAACCCCCAGTCTCGCAACGTTCGGTTAAAGATGCCGACGGTGGGATGGTACATGTAGCGCCACATGAGGCCGACCACGATGGGGGCGATCATCATCGGCAGGATAAACAGGGTTCGCAGAACGGACATGCCGCGAATGTTGCGATCTAGCAAAAGCGCCAGTCCGACACCGATGAACATTTCCAATGTCACCACGATGGCGGCAAATTTCAAAGTGACACCAAGGCTTTCGCGAAAGTTCGGATCATTGAAAAGCTTGATGTAGTTGCGCAGTCCGATGAACTCTGCTTCGCCGATGCGCTGGCTGGGGTTCCAGTCCAGAAAACTGGCGTAGATCATGTAGCAGATCGGATAAAACAGCGCGACGGCCAGCACCAAAGCTGCGGGCGCAAGGAACATGTATGGGGTCAGACGAGACGCGCGCGCGACAGACATGGGATGCAGCCTTATTCGGAAAGGTCACACCCGACCGAACCAAAGGTCCAGCCGGGTGCGGGGAGGATTACTGCCAGGTGTAGTAGCCAGCTTCGTCCATGGTTGCGCGGGCGCGTTCTGCAACACCGTCCAGCGCTTCTTGGATGTCCACACCTTCGGTGAGAACTTGGCTCAGAGTTGTGCCGATATCCGCGTTGATCTTACCCCATGTCGGGATGATCGGACGCCAGTCTGGATCGGCATATTTCAGCGCCTCACCAAAGGTGGCGGAGTACGGGAACTTCTCGTTCAACTCAGCATTCTGGTAGGTCGAGAAGCGCGAGGGGTTGCCGCCTTCCATAGCAACAGCAAGATCGCCCTTCTTGGAGGTCAGCCACTGCATCAGCAGGAATGCCGCTTCTTTGTTCTGCGCGTTCTTCGGGATCGCGATGCCGAAACCACCAGTTTGGCTGCCGCGCCGCACGCCTTCAAGATGCAATGTATAGCCGACCTTGCCTGCGACTGTGGACTGGCTTGGGTCTTCAAAACCAGCAGCAAAGGCGATGGAATCCATGAACATGGCCGCCTGACCCTGCTTGAATGCGGCCGCGGCTTCGGCTGGTCCTAATGTGGTGCCGCCTTCTGGGCCGCAATCCACGATGGTTTTCAGCGCTTCGGCTGCTGCGACACCTGCTTCGTTGTTGATGATCGGCTCCCAGTTGTCGTCAAAGACGCGACCGCCGAGAGGCGCGAGGTGCAACAGGAATGCGTGGCTGGCTTGGTGACCGGATGCCGCACGAGACGCCATACCGCCCATGCCTTCTTCGACTTCGGGGATCTTGCACGCGGCGTCGAGCAGTTGGTCATAGTTTTCTGGAACCGCGATACCGTGCTTTTCAAAGATGTCTTTGCGGTAGGCAAGTACTGAGGTTTCGGACCCGAACGGAATACCGAAAGCAGAGCCCAACTGGCCCGGCAAATAGCCCTTCTGACCACCGGCAATGCCGATGTTCTCAACGTAGCCGTTGATCAGGTCACCCTGGTCATAGCTTGGGTCAGCCAACTTGGGGTTCATAAAATACTTAGCGAGGTTCTCAAGCTGGTCGGCGTAAACGTAATCCGCCTTTGAGAAAACGACGTAGGCAATCAGGTCGTAATCGCCTTCGTCTTTGGTCAACTCAAGTGTCTGGCGTTCGCGCATCTTGAGGTACTGAAGCTGATCCACCTCAACTTCGATGCCAGTCTCTTCGGTAAACTGGTCCAGCACCTCAATCGCCGCGTCGTAATGCGGGTGCGCCGGGAAGTTCACGACCAGGGTCGTGCCTTCATAATCAGCGTACGGGTTCGAATGGCCTGCTGCCATCGCATACCCCGCCGTAAACGTCAGGGCGACTGCGGTTGCAGCGGACCAGACCTTTTTGGTGTATGATTTCATGTCATCCTCCCAGATGTTTGTGGGCCTTTGGTGCAGCCCTTGTGCAAGCCGCCGTTACAGAGCGGCTTCCGTTTTCGGATCAAAGAAATGAACTTCATCTCCCTGAACGGTGAATTGCCGTGTTTCCCCGGATTTGATGGGCGCCACGGTGTTTACTTCGATGGCGACGCGCTGCGCGCCCAATTCTGAGATCAGAACGGATTGCGCGCCGATGTATTCGGACAGGATAATCGGCATGTTGAAACCGCCGGTGTCCTCAACAAAGCTTGATGGGCGAATACCCAGATGGATGCTGCGATCTTTGTGCGCTTGAAGCTGTGCCTTTCGCGCCTCTGAAAGAGGGATTGCGAAACCCTGACCCTTTGCCGACAGGACCCCGCCCTCTTCGACAAGTTCGGCATCCAGGAAATTCATTGTCGGCGAGCCGATAAAACCGGCCACAAATTTATTTGCCGGATTGCGATACAGCTCTTCGGGTGTGCCCGCCTGCATGATCTCGCCAAATTTCATGACCACGATCTTGTCGCCAAGCGTCATCGCCTCGACCTGATCATGGGTCACGTAGATCATGTTCTTTTTGATCCGCTGGGACATCAGCGCAAGCTCGGCCCGCATCTGCCCACGCAATTTCGCGTCAAGGTTAGACAGCGGTTCATCAAACAGGAACGTGCCCGCGTCGCGGACCAAAGCTCGACCCATGGCCACACGCTGGCGCTGACCGCCGGAAAGCTCAGCAGGCTTGCGATCAAGATAGGCTGTCAAATCAAGCGTCGCCGCGACCTCTTTCACGCGGGCTTCGATGTCCGACTTGTTCATCCGCGCGAGACGAAGTGCGAAAGACATATTCTTGGCGACGTTCATGTGCGGGTATAGGGCATAGTCCTGAAACACCATCGCGAGGTCACGTTCTTTGGGTTCAAGATGCGACACATCGCGATCGCCGATCATGATCTGCCCGCCCGACACGCTCTCCAAACCTGCGACCATCCGAAGGGTCGTGGACTTCCCGCAACCAGACGGGCCAACCAGCACGGTAAACTCGCCATCCGCCATCTCAAGGTTGAGATTCTCGATCACCGTCACTGCGCCGTAATCCTTGCGCAGATTTTGCAGACGTATCTCTGGCATGTGCGGTGGCCTCCCCTGTTGATGCTGCAAGGAACAGCACTTTGTATACAAACGCAACAAAAAATATGCCAAATTGCGGTTTTGTTGGATTTAACCCACCATCCATGGTACCACGCGTGAAAGCCAGAACCGAAAAAGGAAGGCGTGTATGGACCGCTCCACCGGATCAAGCCGCGAATCGTCGAGCCATAGGATCGAAAGCGGATTGCTGGATGATATCGCATCTGGACTTCTTGAGCCGGGCGAACGTCTGGACGAAACCAAACTAGCCGAGCGGTTCGGCGTATCCCGTACCCCGGTAAGAGAAGCGCTTAACAGACTTGTGGCCCAAGGCGTGCTTGTTGCTGGCGAAAAACGCGGCGTGCGCGTCGCAGTCTATTCCCGTGAAAAACTGGCGCAAATGTTTGAAGCCATGCAAGAAATTGAAAGCATTTGCGCGCGTCTTGCCAACCAGCGCCTGACACTTCTGGCCAGGTCCGAGATTGAGGCTGCGCAAGCCGAATGCGCCGCCGCCGCTGCAGAAAACAATCGCATACGGTACATCAAAGCCAATGAAGCGCTTCATATGGCAATCTACCGCGCCACAGAAAATCCGTTCATTCATGAACTGGCATCTGAATTCCGGCGCAAAACCGGCCCGTTCCGCGCCAAAAAGCTGCAAACCCAACAGGACCTTTTGGACTCGGTCGAAAACCATGTGGATCTATTGACCAAGATCTTCACGGGGGACTCACAAACCGCTGTCGACGGGATGCGAAAACACATGACCGAAAGCTTTATGCAGGTGCTGGCCGCTAACGGTTGATCTGGTTCAAACCGGATAAATCCGCTGAACCGGTGGACAGACTAGAATTTTTGTATACAAACATTGCGACTCGTATGTGGAGGACCCGATGGGCGTTGCAGAGACCAAGATTTATCCGATCAATACAGGCTGGCTTGAGGCCGATCTGGGCACCTACACTTTTTGGAAGGGTCCGGCAGGAAAGAAGTTCTGGAACCCTTGCTACTGCTACTATGTCGACACGGGCGAGCATAAAATCCTGGTCGACACAGGACTTTGCGACGAAGAACGTGCCACGAAGTATCACCACAAATGCGAAAAGCGGGGCGCAACTGAAGTGCACCTGCATCTGAAGGAAAAGCTGGGCGTCGACCCGTCCGAGATTGACGCAGTTGTCTTTACCCACCTGCACTGGGATCACGTGCAGAATATGAAAGAATTCCCCAACGCACGTTACATCGCACCATCGGGTGAGATCGAAATGGCGTACAATCCTCTCCCGCTTTACTATCGCACCTACGAATGCGGCATCCTCGGGATCGAACCAGCGTATGCGGGTTGCGTGTTCGAAGGCATTGCGGACGAAACCGAAGTGCTGCCCGGCATTACAATGTTCCACACTCCGGGCCATTCGGTGGCCCATATGGCCGTCACCGTTGCAACATCAGCCGGTGACATCGTCATTGCAGGCGACGCAATCTTCCAGGCCCGAAATATGGAACCGAACCCGGAAGAGATGTGGCGGTATTGGGTGCCTGCACGTTTCGTAAATTCCATCGACGGGTGGCGGTCGGTGGAAGAGATCGACAAGCGTGCGGACTACATTCTGGCCTGTCACGATAAGGCGTGTGGCGATCACGAAGTCTATCCGTTCGAAGGTATGGAGCTGCGCAAACGCCGTCAGTTTATCCCCGGTTTTCAGTTCTACTTTGGCGATATGCCGGAAGGTGCTGCTGAAAAGGCAGCGCCTGCCATGAAGAAGGAAGACGTGCCTGCTTACCTTGCCAGTCTCGTCAAACCGTCGCCGGAAAACATGAACTAAGCCATGACGGCGGCGCTCACCTCAATTCTGGACGTCGCCGACACCTACGACGCCATCGTATTTGATCAGTTTGGCGTGCTGCATGATGGCACGTCGGCCTACCCGAACGCGATCCGTGCGCTTGACGCGCTCACGCAAACCACATGCCAACTTGCGGTTCTCACTAATTCCGGCAAACGGTCTGACCTGAACCGCACACGCATCACGTCTATGGGGTTTCACGCCGAGACGTTCGCGCAAGTGATGACATCAGGCGAAGCGGTGTGGCGCGATCTCAAATCCAAGGGTGCTCATACGAAGCTGTTTCCAATCACAGCAGCCGCAAAAGACGCCCCAACCTGGGCAGGTGACCTGAACTTGACGTTTTGCGCCAACGTGGCTGAGGCTGACGCGGTTCTGCTTATGGGTTTGCCTGACAATGGCGATCACGCGCATGCACATGCCGCACTTGATGACGCGCTTGCGCGTAACTTGCCTGTTCTGTGTAGCAACCCCGACCGCGCAGCGCCACGTGCGGATGGCAAAACTGTCATTTCGCCTGGAACACTGGCACATGCTTATCAAGACAAAGGCGGGATCGTCACATTTTACGGCAAACCGCATCCGCCAGTCTTCACGGCCCTGCAAACTGCGCTTGGCGTCACGGACCCCAAGAAGATCCTCATGGTTGGCGACAGCCCGGAGCATGACATTGCGGGCGCACACGCCGCCGGGTGGGCATCGCTTTTCATCAGCGGCGGGCTGCATGCCGGGTCGAACGAAGACCTGTTCACCACCATCGCACCCCCGACATATCAGCAAGAGATACTGACATGACAACGCTCCCCTCCCCTGAGTTTTGCTCTCTGAGCGCCCGATTGGGCAGCGACCCTTTGCAAGTTCAGGGACCGGGGGGAAACACGTCCGTCAAGGCTGACGGGGTCATGTGGATCAAAGCCTCGGGGACGGAACTTGCGGATGCAGAGCGCAAACCGATCTTTGTCGCCGTAGATCGCGAAAAAGCAAAGGCCGAGGCTTTTGGCGCGGGCGACGGCACCTGCAAGTCCACGGTACTGGACCCGGCAAACACGTTGCGCCCATCGATTGAGACCACGTTTCACGCGTTGCTTGACTGGGCCGTTGTCGCGCATACGCATTCGGTTGCGACGATCGTGCACGCCGTCTCACCGCAAGGGCGTGCGGCGGCTGCGAACAAGCTTGATGGCTTGCCTGTCATTTTCGTGCCCTACCGCAAACCGGGCGTGCCTTTGACGGCTGCTATCATTGAGCGACTAAAACCTGACACGCAGATCATCATCCTTGAAAACCATGGCCTCGTCTATGCAGGAGCGTCTGTGCAAGAGGTGTCCGACCTTGTCGCACAGGTTGAAGACAGGTTGGCGATGCCGATTCTGTCGGAGCCTGCAAGCGCGCCGACCGGCCCTGCCCCAGATGGCTACACATGGCATGCACATGCCGGCATTCTGGCAACCGACCCACGCCTGCGCGATCTTGCAACGTCTGGGACATACTATCCCGACCATGTGGTGTTTCTTGGCCCGGCCTTGCCAACGGAACCCGGACACCCGGCTTGCATAATCGGCACAGAAGGCGCGGCACTGCGGACCGACGCGACATCTTCCCAAGCCGCCATGCTCAAGTGCATTTCAGATGTCTTGATCCGCGTGCCTGAAGACTGGTCGCTTGACCCCATCGGCCCCGATGCAGAAGCGGAATTGCTAAACTGGGACGCGGAAAAGTACCGCCAAGCGCTGGCCGCCAAAGGCGCACAATGACCGACCTGTTCCTTGGCATTGACCTTGGCACATCCGGCATCCGCTGTGCAGTGATCGAGGCTGACGGTAGGCTTCTTGCGATGTCGCGCGGCAGCTACCCTGACGCCAGCGCACTTGCTTGGTGGCATGCTGTTTCTGATGGCCTAACCGCACTTCGGCAGGAGATTGGCGACAGCGCAATGGCCAACATCAAGGGCGCTGCAGTCGGCGGCACGTCCGGCACGATGGTGCTGACGGATGGAGCCTTAAACCCGGTGACAGACCCGTTGATGTACAACTCAACTGGGTTCGAGGAAGAAGCGGCGGTTATCGCAGAGCACGCGCCTAAGGGGCATATTACCGAAGGCAGCGCATCTGCGCTTGGACGTGCCATGCGGTTGCAAGCGCAAGATACCGCCCGACGCGCCAAACACTTGTGTCATCAGGCTGATTTCATCATGGCCAAACTGACCGGTCAGCCCGGCCATTCGGATGAAAACAACAGCCTGAAAACCGGCTTCGATGTTGTTGCGCGTGACTGGCCGGATTGGATCTGGAAAACAGGGTTGAACACCGATCTTCTACCGCAGGTCCATTCGGTTGGTGCCCCTGTCGCAACCGTGGACGCCAGCCTGGCGCAGACGTTTGGTTTCGATCCAGAGATGACGCTGCATGCTGGTACAACGGACAGCATAGCGGCGTTTCTCGCAGCTGGGGCCACACAGGTTGGAGAGGTTGTCACTTCATTCGGGACAACCCTGGCAATTAAAATGCTCAGCAATGTGCGGATCGACGACACTGCGCGCGGTATCTATAGCCACCGGCTGGGCGATATGTGGCTGGTCGGCGGCGCGTCCAACACAGGTGGCGGCGCGCTGCTTCAACACTTTACGCCAGAGCAAATGCGCGACCTGAGTGCGCGGATTGATCCGTCAAAGGACACGGGGCTCGACTACTATCCATTGCCCCGCCCAGGTGAGCGCTTTCCATTCGCTGACCCCAAGAAAGAACCCCGCATTACGCCGCGCCCACCGGATGACGCGCTTTTTCTGCAAGGGCTGTTTGAAGGCATCACCCGGATCGAAGCCGAATGCTATGAGGCTCTGCGCGCCCTAGGGGCACCCAAAGTAACGCGCATCCTGACAGCCGGAGGTGGCGCTGCAAACGAAGCGTGGCTCAAAATCCGGCAGCGGATCATTCCCCACCCGATTGAGGTTTCGCAGAACACCGAAGGATCGGTGGGGCTGGCCATGTTATGCGCCAGCCGCCACAAGGCTTAACGGTTACGCCGGCACAGCATCCGTCTCACGTGCACCTCGCTTGAAAAACGCGTAGTAGAACACCGGCGCGGCTACCAAAGTCAGGATCGACGCGAACGCGAGACCACCCATGATCGTGACAGCCATCGACTGAAAGAACGCGTCCCAAATGAGCGGCGTCATTCCAAGAATGGTGGTTGCCGCCGCGAGGATCACTGGCCGCAAGCGCGATGTGGAGGCTTCGACAATCGATTCCGTCAGACTTTGGTTCGGCTTCTCATCCCGGACGATATCGATCTCTTCCACCAGAACAATTCCGTTCTTGATCAGCATACCCGAGAGCGAGAGAAGCCCAAGCAAGGCAGTGAACGTGAACGGCATCCCTGTGCCCAAAAGCGCGAGGCTCACCCCGTTGACCGACATCGGCACCAGCAACCAGATGATCAAAGGTTGCCGCAAGGCGTTAAACAACAGGATAGAGATCAGAACCATAACGATCAGGCTCAGTGGCAATTGTTGCGCAAGGCTTGCCTGGGCGTCAGCGGAGCTTTCGAATTCGCCACCCCACTCCATTTTGTAACCCGAAGGCAGGGGCATGGTATCTATCGCCTCTTGCACTTCGGCTTGAACCTGGGCCGCTGTCAGCCCTTTGGTAATGTCGGCCCCAACCGTGATCGTCAGCAACCGGTCGCGCCGCATGAGAAGCGTGTTCTGCGGATCAAAGGTCAGTCCATTGGTCACTTGTTCGAATGGCAGAAGAGTGTCCGCGCTTTGCGAGTAGACCACGTGGTCTGTCAAAGCCACACCCGCATCAGGGTCCGCGCGCAACACAATCGGGATTTGACGCTCGCCTTCGCGGAAGACGCCCGCATCGATGCCTTCTGTGGCGAACTTCAGGGTCGATGTGATCTCGTCTCGTGTGATGCCCGCTTCCTGGGCGCGATCCGTGGCGTAGATGGGTCTGAGCACCTGTTCCTGTTCCCGCCAGTCAATGCGTGGAGCCACGATGTTGGACGACGCATTGATTAGTCGCGACATGGCTTCATCCGCCAAATCCCGCAGCACTTCCGGATCAGGGCCCGAGAAACGCGCCTGGATCGGATCGCCCCCACCCGGCCCAAAGGCAAGTCGCTTCGCGCGGAATTCGCCTTGCGGCAGGTTTTGGGCGGCGAACACCTCCATATCGGCAATCAATGCCGCGATTTCATCAATCGTTTCGGTGCGCACAATGATGTGGCCATAGCTCGGGTTTGGATCTTCTGCCTGGTAGGTCAGCATAAAGCGATCTGCGCCCTGCCCCACAAAAGCCGTGGCCGACACCACGTCTTCTTGCTCGGCCAGCCAGTCTTCAAAGAGCGCCAGATCGCGTGACGTTTCGTGGATGGAAGCCCCTTGGTCCAGCTTGTAGTGCACAAAGAAAAGGGGCGTGTTGCTATCAGGAAAGAACTGCTGCTTGATCTGTCCAAAGAGCATGAAGCAAACAACGGTAATGCCCAAAAGCCCGATGATCACCGCCCACCAAAGGCGCAATGCCCCGCGCAGAATGCTTGCATACATTCGGAACAACACTCCGCCATAGGCATCGTCGTCTTCGCCGGTTCCTTGCTTGAAAAAATAGTGCCCAAGCAGTGGCGTCACTGTCAGTGCCAGCACCCAAGACAAAAGCAGAGAGATCCCGATCACAGCAAAGAGCGAGAACAGGAATTCGCCAGTTGCATCCGGGCTTAGGCCGATCCCGGCAAAGGCCATGATGCCAATCACCGTCGCCCCCAGAAGCGGGATCTGCGTCTTACGCGCAGCCTCGTCTGCCGCATCGCGGGACGACTTGCCTCGACCCATTGCGATCTGCATGCCCTCGGCTACAACAATGGCGTTGTCCACCAGCATCCCCATGGCGATGATCAATGCGCCAAGCGAAATCCGCTCCATCTCGATCGCAAAGATCGACATGAAGAACAGCGTTCCAACAACCGTAAGCAGTAGGGTTGAACCAACCACGATGGCGGCGCGCCACCCCATAAAAAGGGCAAGCACAACCACCACAATCGATACCGACATAGCCAGGTTCAGTAGGAAATCGTTGGACGCCTCTTCCACCACGACGTGCTGCTGGTAGATCGGTTGCAAATCGACGCCAAGCGGGATTTGCGATGACAGGCTGGCCAGTTTTGCATCGGCTCGTTTGCCAACATCGACGATGTTCTCTGACGCCACTCCGGCGATCCCAATGGTGAACGCGTCAGCGCCGTTGTGTCGGATGACCAGTCGAGGCGTGTCCTCGCGCGAACGAACAACATCGGCAAAATCAAAGAGGTTCAAGACCTCGCCACGCACACCCACTGTCAGACCAGCGATCTCTTGAACGGTATCATCGCCGTCAGGCCCTTGGATCAGGGTACGGCCATTGACGCTTTGGATTGAACCGCCGTCTGCAACCGAATTGGCATTGAACAACGCTTGCTGCACGATGGACGGAGGCACGTTTAGATTAGTGCTAAGAACGAGGTTCGGTTGAACGTAGATCACCTCATTCGGGACACCCGACAGATTGACATCTGCCACTCCGTCAACGGTCAGAAGCTCTCTTCGCAGGAAAGTCGCTAGCTCATAGATTTCAGCATCCGAATAACCGGGCGCTGTCACGGCGTAGTAGATACCGAAAACATCACCGAACCCGTCATTCACAAACGGGTGTTCCGCACCCGACGGCAAACGCGCGGCTCCTACTCTGTTGCGCAGCTTTGTCCAGATTTCCTGCAGTTCCGTCCCGTCATACTGGTCTTTCATGTCGACCGTGATCCGAGAGAGGCCAGGTTGGTTCATGGATCGAACCTCTTTGACCTCAGACATTTTCTGGATTTCTGATTCCAGCGGTTCAGAGACCTCCCGTGCCACTTGCAGTGCATCTGCGCCCGGATATTCCGTGACAACGACGGCTGTTTTGATTGTAAATGCCGGGTCTTCCAGCCGGCCTAGGGAAAAGAACCCCCAGATGCCGCCAAGAAGTGCACCCAGAATGATAAGCCATGTGATGATCGGACGGTCGATTGACGCTCTTGCGATGTTCATTGCGTCACACTCAATTCGTAAAGCCAGTGAACCGGGTGACTTGGTCACCTTCGGACAACTGACTTGCACCGCTGACAATGATCTCAAGGCCCGGCTCAAGACCAGACGTGACAATCACCTCTCCGTTTGGGCCGGGTGTGACAGTCACGGGCTGAGGGCGCACCGTGCCCGCCTCGGCACCAGCCGGTTCAAAGACCATCACTTGCGCATCGCCGTTGTTAGCTGTGACGACGGCTGACGCCGGGATGCGAATGGCACTTGCGCCGGTTTTGAGCTGTGCGAACACGGTCACAGAGGACCCGGGCAGTACAACGATCTCCTCCGGCGGCGCCATTCCAAGTGTGATCTGAAAGGTTTGCCCAACCTGTGAGGTCTCAGCGTTGAACTCACGTGGTTCTACTGGGTATTCTGTGTCGCTTGTCGGAAACTGTGCCCACAGGCGAATATCCGGGTCGCTTCCTGCGCGTTGGAACAGGATTTCTGGCACATCGATTTCGATGCGTAGGTCCGACATGTCGTGCAAACGCGCAATCGGTGTGCCCGCCGCGATGGTCGAAAAGTTCGCCACGTTGCGCGACGCAACAAGGGCGTCAAACGGGGCGACCAGTGTCGCATTTGTTAGCGACCGTTCGGCGTTTCGTACTGCGATCTCTGCCAGTTTTACTGCCGTGTCGGCGTCATCAACCGTGACTTGGCTCACCGTGCTACCTTGTAGCTTTTGCAGGCGTTCAAGCGTGCGTTGTGATTGTTCCAATTGGACACGCGCCTGATCAAGCGAGAGCTGAAACGGCTCCAGATCCAGCTGAGCGACCAAGGTGCCCTTGGCAATAGGCTCTCCTTCGACAAGCGGCAGCTCTAAAACCTGCCCACCCACCTGAAACGCCAGATCCACAGTTTCCTTGGCGGCGACATGGCCAAAAAACTGTCGCGTGACATCACCGTTCGTCGGAGCAATGAGCATGATTTTTGCCAAACGCGTCTCCTGCGCGGAAGCAAAGCCTGGACCTATGAGCAAAAAAATCAGAGCAAAAAACCGCAACATAAAGCGTCTCCTTCGAAAACCGCAGGCAGATTCGTATATCGTTCCACCCGTTGCGACCCATATAAACTGATCAGTTTAGTTAATGACAACTTTTCCTGTGCATCACAGCACCGTGGACCCGCACAATTACGGGGATTTGTGCAGACCGATGCAATTCGTGGTCAGTAAAGCCAGAACAATGTGATCGCCGGGAACAGGACCAACAGGATGACGCGCAAAATGTCTGATGTTACAAACCAGATGACGGCTTTGTAGGTCGCCATCATCGGCGTCTCTTTGTCCATAGAGTTGATAATGAACAGGTTCATGCCCACAGGTGGCGTGATCAGCCCGACCTCAACCACAATCAGCACCAAAATACCAAACCAAATCGCCACCCATTCCGCCTCGATCCGGTTGGCCATGCCTTGGGTCACTCGAATATCAAGCGCCCGCATCTGATCACGGGTGAGTTCGACGCCATTGGCGATAGAGGCTTGTATCGACCCCAACATCTCTTGTGTCATGCCCTCTGGAATGCCAGCAGCAAGAACCTCTCGCGCGGCATCTGCCTGCATCACCGCAAGATCCACAAAGCCAAAATCCATGACCGAGATCACCGGAAAGAAGATCGGGATCGTCAAAAGGATCATCGACAGGCTGTCCATCAGGCAGCCAAAGATCAGGTAGAATAACAGGATCAGTGACAGCACCATGAACGGGCTAAGGCCCATCTCCACCACCCAATTTGACAGTTCTTGCGGGACCTGCGTCAGCGCAAGAAACCCGTTGTAAAACGACGCACCAAGCACGATGAAAAAGATCATCGCTGTGGCAATCGCCGTTTGCACAATGCTTTCCTTGAACACCGCCCAATTCAGGTTGCCAGACACCAGCGCGATCAAACCAGTGCCCGCCGCACCAACTGCCGCGCCTTCGGTCGGTGTGAACCAGCCAAGGTATATGCCACCGACAACCAACCCGAACACAAGCAATACCGGCCAGACGTCCACCAATGCGCGAAAACGCTCTGCGTATGGGATGCGGTCTCGCATTCCCGCGGCATCCGGGTTCACGCGCACGTAGATCGAGATCGTGATCATATAGCCGAGGGCTGCCAGAATACCCGGGACGAACGCGGCAAGAAACAGCTTGGCGATGTTCTGTTCCGTCAGAATAGCGTAGATAACAAGGATCACCGAGGGCGGAATCAAGATTCCCAACGTGCCACCTGCTGCCAATGTTGCTGTTGAAAACCCACCCGAATACCCGTTCCGCTTTAACTCAGGCAAGGCAACCCGGCTCATCGTGGCCGCCGTCGCCAGCGACGACCCGCAAATCGCACCAAACCCGGCGCACGCCCCGACAGAGGCCATGGCCACACCGCCCTTCCGGTGCCCCAGCCATGCCTCAGCCGCCTTGAACAAAGCCGAGGACATGCCAGACAGCGTCGCGAACTGCCCCATGAGCAGGAAGATCGGAATGATCGACAGCGAATAGCTGGAAAACGTCGAATACGTCTCGGACTTGAGCCGCGCCAGAACAACATCAGGGCTGCCCAGCGCCAACCACAACCCACCAATGCCGCAGAGCATCATCGCAAGCCCAATGGGCGCACGCAAAAAGATCAGCACCAAAAGCACCGGAAAAGACCAGAGGCCAAGTTCGAGCATGCTCATAGGTCGCCCGC
>ERZ1740070.276-NODE-276-length-36191-cov-6.058474_pt1 | contig 36191 bp, 44 predicted proteins | sample MGYA00581734_ERZ1740070 | MGnify/ENA primary metagenome ERZ1740070 (study PRJEB43018, sample SAMN04849744) | marine metagenome | isolation source: floating plastic debris | place: Pacific Ocean | collected 2008-09-01 | study: EMG produced TPA metagenomics assembly... | reverse complement strand
CATATGCTGTACGGTGCGGCCATCGGCATGGCGCTCATCGCCGATCAAGGCAAGCGCGACAAATCGGAGGCCATCGGCTCCCTCGTGGATCTGGTGCTGGCGCTGAGATGATCCGCATGGGGCTCAGCCTCAGCGCAATTTTGGGCCTGTTTTCCTGTTCGGATGAAACGCTGACGGGCTACGGCGCGGCGGAAACGCAATGGGTGTTACAAGAGATAGATGGCGCAGCCTTTGACGCCCAAGCCGTGCTTGAGTTTCCCGAAGAAGGCGTGCTGAGGGGGCAGGCCCCGTGCAACACGTTTTCCGGTCAGCAAACCGTGCCCTACCCCTGGTTCAAAGCTGAAAATCTGGCCGTCACGCGCCTGGCCTGCCCTGATTTGCCAGCAGAGACCGCGTTTTTTGAAGCCTTGCAGGCGATGACGCTGGCCGAGGTCGGCGTGGACACCCTGTTTTTGAGCAATGACGCCGGGCGCAAGATGGTGTTTGTGGCCCAGTGAATCAGCCCTTAGTGCGCCGCTCAAACCGTTCGACAAACCGGGCGCGGGCATCTGGCAGGGGTTTGTGGCCCAGTTCCGTTGCGACGCGGTGCATCAGAAAGTACCCGGTGACGCCAAGCGCGTCCAACACGTCCTCATCTTCGGCGGCCCCCTGCCCCAAAAGGCTGGGCGGCAATGGCAGCAAACGATCAGCCCACTCGCCCGCGCCTTCGCGGCTGACGGCACGGCCGGTTTTGGGCGAGACATAGATCAGATCGTCCTGCCCTGATCCCAGCACAGCACATGTCGTCAGGTCGAGGCCGAACCCCAGATCGTCCAACAGCGCGAGTTCCCACTTCAGATAAGCCAGCGGCCAGATCTCAGGCTGCCCCAACAGATCCAAAAGCGCACGGGTTTGATCGTAGAGCCGGGCATGGACCTCACGCTCTGGCAGGCAAAAAAGCAAAAGCGACACAACCGCATTGAGCCCCGCAAGCGACAGGCGATCCCCCAAAGAGGCGGCTGCGCGCGAGCGGATCGGCTCCACGGTGAAAGACCCAAGATGATCCTCAAGCCGCGCCTTCCACGTCACGTCAAGCTGCGCACCGGGCTGCAGAATAGGTGCCAGTTTACGCGATGCCCCCCCGCGCACCACACCGCTGCTGCGCCCGTGGCTGGGCGACAACACATCGATGATCGCGGCACTTTCGCCGTGGCGTCGACTGGATAGTAAAATGGCCTCATCTCGCCATTCCATGGGCACGAGCTCCCCCTAAGGTCGCGCCATTAGGCACAAAGGTCGCGCCTCTGCCAAGACGGTTGGAAGCCGCGCGAAGATATGTTTCACTCTGGCGCAGAAACTGCCGACTTGGGGGTCGAAATGTCTTTGAAAAACGCAGCTGCCGCTTTGACGTTGAGCCTGGGGACCTTCGGGTTTGCCGCGCAGGCCAACTCTCAAGAAAACGTGATGGTGGTCTTTGATGGCTCCAACTCCATGTGGGGCCAGATCGAAGGCGTGTCCAAGATTGAGATCGCCCGCGATACGATTGGTGATCTTTTGGGCGGCTGGACCGAGGATCGTCAGGTCGGATTGATGGCCTATGGCCACCGCCGGCGCGGCGATTGCGGCGATATCGATACCCTGGTGGAGCCGCAGGCCGGCACCACGGCAGACATCATCGAACGGGTGCAGGCAATCTCCCCGCGCGGCAAGACCCCCCTGACCGACGCGGTAGAGGCGGCGGCCAAGGCGCTGTCTTATGAGGACACGGCCGCCACGGTGGTGTTGATCTCTGATGGTTTGGAAAGCTGCGACCGTGATCCCTGCGAACTGGCCAAGGCGCTTGAAAGGGGCGGTGTTGGCTTCACCGCGCATGTGGTGGGGTTCGGGCTGGGGTCAGACCAGGATGTAGGCTCCCTGTCTTGTCTGGCGGAAGAAACTGGCGGGGTTTTCATTGAGGCCAGCAATGCCAGTGAGTTGAAAACCGCGCTGAGCAATGTCAGCCAAGCTGTCGCCAAAGCCCCGGAGCCCACACCCGAGCCTGAGCCGGAGGTCGTGCCAGAGCCGCAAACGCCCGAGGTGATTGTCTATGGCCCCGGCAGTGCCGTGGAAGGCAGCGAAATCAAGGTGATCTGGGAGCCGACGATCGGGTCCGCTGATTTCATCAATATCGTTCCCGTCGGCACGCCAGAAGGTGAATTTGGCCGCCGCGCGCAGGTTGGCAACAACCCCGATCTTGATTTGGTGGTGCCCGCAGGCCCTGGCGCTTATGAAATCCGTTACTCTGCCAATACCGGCGAAACCTATGGGGTCGCGTCGCTTGAGGTTACACAGGCCAATGTGGAGGTGACCGCCGTGCCAGAGGCGCAGGCCGGGGCAGAATTCACCGTGGACTGGACGCCCACCATCCACCCCCGTGATTTCGTGACCATCGTGCCCGCAGGCACCCCCTCTGACACAATCGGCACCCATATGCGCGCGGACAACCCGGGCGCGCGGACACTGACCGCACCCGGCGCTCCGGGGGCCTAAGAGGTGCGGTATGTCCTCCATGTCGACAAAAAAGTGGTAGGCATGCACGCCATTGAGGTGACGGATAGTCAGGTTGAGGTCACGGCCCCAGACCAAGTGACCAGCGGGGCAAAGTTCGTGGCCGGTTGGACCCCCACGATCAATACGCGCGATTTCATTACCATCGTGGCTGCCGACGCCCCGGAAGGCGAGGTTGGCACCCATATTCGCGCGCGTGACGACACCGAAGGCCAGTTGACCGCGCCGTCCGCGCCCGGGATTTACGAGGTGCGTTACGTGGTCGAAGATGGCCGCCGCAAAGTCGGGTCAAAAACTGTTGAAGTGGTGGCCGCGGAGGTCGAACTGACGGGACCGGATCAAGTGCTCACTGGCGCCAATTTTCAGTTTGGCTGGTCCCCCACGATCAATCCACGTGACTATCTGACCATCGTGCCCGCTGGCGCGCCGGGCAACACGGTGGAAGGTCATATCCGCGCGCGCACGGACAGTGAGGGGCAGCTGACCGCCCCGGCCGATGCCGGCATCTACGAACTGCGCTATGTGCAGGAGGAAGGTCGCAACACCGTGGCCAGCCTTCAGATCGAGGTGACCGATCCTGAGGTCACTATTGACGGACCTGCGACAGCGCTCAGCGGTTCCAAAATCCCGGTGACTTGGACCGGTGCGGTGAACCCGCGCGACCTTGTCACCCTGGTGCCCGTGGGCACACCAAATGGCGAGATTGCCACGCATATCCGTGTCCGAACCGATGACAGTGGTGAGCTGCAAGCCCCTGCCGAGACCGGCCTCTATGAGATGCGCTATGTGCTGGAACAAGGCCGCAAAACGATGGCAACCGCACCGATTGAGATCGTGGATGGCGAAGTCACCGTGACGGGGCCAGAAACTGTCCGGCGGGGCGAACCTTTCACGGTGAGTTGGACCGGCACAATCTCAGGACGAGACTACATCACGATCGTGCCTGTGGGCACACCGGACGGCGAGTATGCCAATTACCTGCAAGTGCGCGCGTTCAGCGATGGTGAGCTTCAGGCGCCCAGCGAGACCGGGCTTTACGAGCTGCGCTATGTCTTGCGCGAAGGGGCCAAGACCATGGCTCGCAAGCCTATCGAAGTGGTCGATGCGGATGTCACCGTCTCAGGCCCCGAAAGCATTCAGACAGGTGCCACGATCACGGTGAATTGGACCGGCACGGTCAGCCCGCGCGACTATGTCACGATCGTGCCCATTGGCACGCCGGAGGGCGAGTATGGCAATTACGTGCAAACCCGTGGCAACACCGATGGGCAGTTCAAAGCCCCGGCAGAGCCCGGTCTATATGAGTTGCGCTACGTTCTGCGTGAGGGTGGCAAGACCCTGGCCACGCAAGCCATCGAAGTGGTGCAGCCCAGCGTAAGCGTGTCCGCCCCTGCCACGGCGGTGATCGGGTCCAATTTCAATGTCACTTGGACCGGCCAGGTAAGCGAACAAGATTACATCACCATCGTGCCCAAAGGCACTGCAGAGGGCGAGTACGGAAACTATTTTGTCGTGCGCAAACATGACGGCAAAGAATTGACCGCGCCGTCCGATACAGGCGTCTATGAAGTGCGTTATGTCCTGCAAGAAGGCGGCAAGACACTCGCCAGCACAGATATTGAACTGGTGGCGGCTGACGTCAGTGTCTCCGGCCCGGAAGAGGTGCGCGCGCAATCATCCATGACGGTCAGTTGGACTGAGACGATCAACACCGGTGACTACATCTCTGTCGTGCCCGTGGGCAGCCCGGATGATGACTTCTCACAGTATTTCGTGGTGCGGGATCAGAACTCCAAAGAGATCGACACGCCGGATGCGCCCGGCCTCTATGAGCTGCGCTACATCCTCAAAGAGGGCAACAAGGTTCTGGCCCGCCAGACGATTGATGTGGTCGATGCCAATGCCGCGCTCAGCGACGGGGCGCAGATCAACGCACCTGACAGCGCGGCCGCGGGCAGCACCGTGTCGATCAGTTGGAGTGTGGAACAGGAAACCGCGGATCAAAGGCTGACGCTCGCCAATCCTGATCAGGCGATATTCACCTGGATCACATCGCAGAAAATGAATGGTTTGACGGAAGTTCAGGTCAAGATGCCCGACGCCCCAGGCCTTTATGAGCTGCGGATCCTCGATGTCAGCGGGCAGGCTGTTTTGGCGCAAAAGATGATCACGGTTGAGTAGATATCGTACCGGGCGGGCATTTTCTGCCTACGCTAATCCGCCAGACCGGGCTCATCCAAAAGGTGGCGCCCGGCGCGGTCTTCCACCTCGATCACCCAAAGGTCCGGGTCAAAACCGCGTTGCCGGGTGATGGCGGCGTCAACCTCTGCTTCGACCCCGTCGGCCAGCACGTCCCAGCCACGCGTGTCGTTCAAAAGATCAAACCCGCGCTGGAACAGCCGTGCCTGCCCGTCGAGTGTATTGAGCTTCACCAGCACCGCACCGGCCGTGTTGTCCCCGTGACTGGTGACAAAGGCCGGAATGTCCGACAGGCGCAACCGCGCGAGATAGGCCTGCACCCAGAACTCAGAGGTGAGGCGGCTCACCCAGCGCCGTCCTTGAAATCCAGACCCATCTCGGAATAGCGCTCTGCCTCGTCGAGCCAATTAGGCCGCACTTTCACTTGCAAGAACAGATGCACCCGACGGCCCAGAAACTCTTCCAGCTCGCTGCGCGAGGCTTGGCTGACACCCTTGATGGTTTCACCTTTTTTGCCAAGCAAAATACCCTTGTGCCCGTCGCGTGCCACATAGATCAGCTGGTCGATCTTAACGGATCCATCCTTGCGCTCTTCCCAGCCTTCGGTTTCCACGGTCAGTTGGTAGGGAAGTTCCTGATGCAGCCGCAGCGTCAGCTTTTCGCGCGTCATCTCTGCGGCGATCATGCGCATGGGCAGGTCGGCAATCTGATCTTCTGGATAGAGCCACGGGCCCTGGGGCAAGCTTTGTGCCAACCACGCGCGCAGATCCTGCACCCCGTGGCCTTTTTCGGCAGAGATCATGAAGGTTTCGACAAACTCGAACCGGTCATTGAGCTCTTTGGTGAGGCTCAAGAGCGCGTCAGATTTGACCCGGTCGATCTTGTTAATGGCCAGCGCCACGGTCTTGGATTTCACTGTCTTGGGCAGCTCTTCGAGGATCCGTTCGACGCCCTCGGTGATGCCGCGATGGGCCTCAACCAGCAGTACGACGATATCCGCATCCGCCGCCCCGCCCCAGGCGGCAGCGACCATGGCACGATCGAGCCTGCGGCGCGGCCGAAAGAGGCCGGGCGTGTCGACGAAAACCAATTGCGCATCGCCCTCGATCGCCACACCGCGAATGCGCGCACGGGTGGTTTGCACCTTATGCGTCACGATCGAAACCTTGGCCCCCACCATCCGGTTGAGCAGCGTGGATTTGCCTGCGTTGGGCTCTCCGATCAAGGCGACAAACCCTGCGCGCGTGGTCATGTTTGTGGCCTCACTCATCCTGCACCCTTTCCAAAAGCGCCCCTGCGGCGGCTTGTTCGGCCTGGCGTTTGGACCCGGCCTTGGCCTGGCATCCCTCACCGCTTTCCAGCCGCGCCTCAATGGTGAATTGCGGCGCATGATCCGGGCCATCGCGGGCCACTTCGACGTATTTGGGCGGCGAGAGCCCGCGCGCCTGCGCCCATTCCTGCAGCGCGGTTTTGGCATCGCGGGCGTCATCTTCGACCTGACGGACCCTGTCACCCCAAAGCCGGATAACAAGATCGCGGGCCGCCTCAAACCCGCCATCGCGGTAAACAGCGGCGATCACCGCCTCCATCGCATCGCCCAGCAAGGCCTGTTTGCGCCGCCCGCCTGAGAGCATCTCGGACCGGCCCAGTTTCAGCACTTTGCCCAGATCAATCTGTCGTGCCACATCCGCGCAGGTTTCTTTACGCACAAGCGCGTTGAACCGAGGGGCAAGCTGGCCCTCTTGTGCCTGAGTATCCTGATCCAAAAGCGCTTCGGCCATCACCAGGCCCAGCACACGATCGCCCAGAAATTCCAACCGTTGATTGTCATCGCGATTGGGCGAGGACATGGACGCATGCGTCACCGCCCGCACCAGCCGCTCAGGCTTGGAAAAGGCATAGCCCAACCGCTCTTCAAACGCCTTGAGCTCCGCGGATAGCTTCATTCGAGCTTCTCAAAGAAGCGGTCTCCCCGCCACGTCCAGAAAAACAGCATAGATCGCCCGGCAGAGGAGAAAATCACCCGATCCGCCCGCCCGATCAGGTTTTCATACGGCACGAACCCCACGCCACGGGCCTGCGCGGGCACGCGGCTGTCGGTGGAATTATCGCGATTGTCGCCCATGAAGAAGTAGTGTCCTTCGGGCACATTGTAGACGCGCGTGTTGTCCGACGGCATCCGCCCGATATTGAGAATATTATGCGACGCGCCGCCCGGCAGCGTTTCGATCTGACGGGATTTTTCGCACACCGCACCCAGGCCCACCGGTCCGTTTTCGCACCGTGGCAGGTTGCGCAGCGGCCCTTGGGGATCCTTGATTTCCACAAATGTGCCCGCGTCTTCCACCGCGACGGGCGTGCCGTTGATCGACAAAAGCCCATCTGTCACCTGCACCTTGTCGCCCGGCAGGCCGATCAGGCGTTTAATGAAATCTGTGCCGTTGGTGGGGTGGCGGAAGACGATGATATCGCCCCGTTCCGGCGCGCCACCCAGAAGGCGCGTGTTATCGCGATCCAGAAACCCGCAGATTTTCTGCGCATCAATGCCCAGGGGCGCAATATTGGGGCAAGAGGCGTAGGAATAGCCGTAGGCCATCTTGTTCACAAAGAGGAAGTCCCCGATCAGCAGCGTGTCTTTCATCGACCCAGAGGGGATCCAAAAGGGTTGAAAAAACACGGTGCGAAAGATGAGCGCGATAAACAGCGCCCAGAAAACCGTCTTCACCGTCTCCCAAATGCCCGACGACGATTTTTCCTCAGTGGACATGGTCTGCTCCGCTCAATTTTGCCTCGCCTCTCATGAGGGGATGGGCCAAAGGTGTCAAGCTTTGGGGCGCGCCTCGATGACCACAAAGGCCTGCGCCCAGGGGTGATCATCGGTCAAAGACACGTGAATGATGGCCTCATGGCCCGGCGGCGTCATTTCGCTTAGGCGTTCGGCGGCCCAGCCTGTGACCTCCATCACCGGTTGCCCCGTCTCAAGGTTCTTGACCGCCATATCCTTCCACGAGATCCCCATGCGCAGGCCCGTACCCAACGCCTTCGAACAGGCTTCTTTCGCAGCCCAGCGTTTGGCATATGTGCCCTCCACATCCGCCCGACGTTCGGCTTTACGCTGTTCGGTCTCGGTGAAAACGCGGTTGCGAAACCGGTCGCCAAACCGCTCCAACGTGGCTTGGATACGCTCAATATTGGCCAGATCGGTGCCGACGCCGAGGATCATCTCACCCCCCCGCCGCAAAGAGGGGGAAGCTGACGCCCAAGGCCCAGGCGAGTGCCACCCCAAGGCCCAGACCCGCCGCGGAGGGGCCCGCGATCTTGGCCGTGATGCGCCCCATGATGCCGAATGTGAAATAAAACAGGACCAGCACCGGCGCGATCATCAGGAGGAAAAACAACCCTTCAAAATCCAGTGCGACGGCCGCGGCCAGCGAGGCGAAGAACGCGACGCGGCCTAGAATACGCTGCCAAAAAGGCGCGCCATGGGCGAGGTAACTGTCGGCAATCATAAAAGGAATGGCGCCTGCACAGAGCGCGGCGATCAGGCTGAGCCGCCCCGGAGCCGGCCAGAAATTCGCGCCATAGCGGTCAAGCGCGGTCCCGAAGACCAAGATTGCCCAAGCCGCCAGGATCGCCGCCGCCGTAAGATCCGGTCGCGGCAGCGCACCTTTGAGCCACAAAAGCAAACCCACCTGGATCAACCCATAAATGGCCAGATGCAGCGCAAGATAGTCCGCCACGAGCACCGGCAGAAATTGCAATTCAAACGGATAAGCGATGAGCGGTGTCAGGATCGCAGGTACCAGCACCACAATGGCAAAGGCGTATTTGTTGAGCCATGGCACCGCGACCTCGGCAGGCGGATACATCTGCATGACCGGGCGAAAGAGCACAGTGAGCGCGAAGAGCAAAGCGATGAGCGGCCAGCCGGTTTGAATGGCGACATGGTCTTCGCGGTTCAGGTCATAGAACGTGTTCAGCCAATTTTCGGCCTCTTCCAACCCGACGCGAGAATGGAGGATGGAGACATGCTCCACATTGGGGGCGAGGATGGCCTTGCGGCGCAGATCATCCGTTTCAACGGTGTCCCCCAACGCAGCTTCCGGATCAGCCATTTGCAGCGCGCGTTCGGCAAATTCGGCGAGACCGCCTTCCCACGCGCCGGTAATGAGCAGCATGTCGTCAGGCCCGGTCTGATCGATCGCTTCGGAAAATGCGGACAACAAGATGATCGGTCCCACCGCTGTCTCTTGCCGGGCCACGCGCACGAGCACATCCGTGGCCATCGAATGGCCCAGCAAGGCCACGGGCACCTCTCCATCCGAGGCCAGATCGACCACGCTGATCGTCTGATCCACAAGCCGTTGCGTCGTGCCTTCGATCGCGGTCACATCCCCGCGCATCGGATCGGGGTGACGCCCATGACCTTCGAAATCAAAGCTGTAGACGGTGTAGCCGCCTTGGGCCAACGCACTGGCGTAGCTGAGCATCATCTGCCGAGAGCCGGCGAACCCATGCGCGATGACCACGGGCGGGCCATCCGATCCTTCGCTGATCCGGGTGACCGGTGTGGGGCCGTCGCGCAGTTCTGTAAACGTCAGCCCCTGGCGCGCGCTTTCCAGCGTCCAGATGGCCCAAGCGCTAAGAACCAGCGCGATCAGGCTCAGTAAAATCGCGCGCGCAGAGAGACCGTCTTCGCGGGGCGGCGCCTGCATCATCTCACTGGACAAACTGCGCGCCCATCTGGCCTGTCGCCTGGTTGAGCGTAAAGCGTAGCGTGGTTTCGCGAATGTCAGCGAGGTCAATATCAAAATACCGCACAGGCAGGGTAAAAATCAGACCAACCGCCGGGTCATAGGCCGCGTCCAGCGCCGCAAAATCCAGATCTGCAAAGCCGCGTGTACCTTCCAGGGTGACAATGCGGCATTGGCGGATGTTCAGCTCATCATAGGGCGGAGACAGGACAAGGAGGTGGAGCGGGGCGACGCCGGGCTCCACCATATCAATCACTGCGATGCGCACAGCGCCATTGGCGAATGTGCGTGTAAATTCTTCCCAAGGCTCCAAGATGGAGGAGGCCGTATTGCGCCAATCACACTCCCCCACCTCTTGCGCCACCGCTGTCCCGCTGAGCAACGCCGTTGCAACAAGACTGCCGATGCGCGTTCTCATCCGGCCGTCCGCATCGGTGCGCCGCGGGCGTCATCCATCAGGCGACGCATCTCATGAATGGCCTCACCCAGGCCCAGAAAGATCGACTCGCCGATCAGGAAATGACCGATATTAAGCTCTTTCACCTCGGGGAACGCAGCGATGGGTGCAACCGTATCGAAGGTCAATCCGTGACCCGCATGCACCTCAAGACCCAGGGACGCACCATAGGCCGCCATCTCACGCAAAGACTGCAATTCACGGTCTCGGGTCGCAAAATCACCCTCGGCATGCGCATCGCAATAGGCCCCGGTGTGCAGTTCGATCACCTCAGCGCCGATGCGATTGGCCGCATCGATTTGGCGGGGGTCGGCGGCGATGAAGATGGACACGCGGCAGCCTGCATCCTGCAAGGGCGCGATGAAATGGGCCAGGCGGTTTTCCTCACGTGCGACTTCCAGCCCGCCCTCTGTCGTCCGCTCTTCGCGCTTTTCAGGCACGATGCACACAGCATGGGGTTTGTGGCGCAGCGCGATCTTTTGCATTTCCTCTGTTGCCGCCATCTCAAAATTCAGAGGCAGCGTGAGGTGTTCCATCAGGCGCTCAATATCTTCATCCGAAATGTGGCGACGATCTTCGCGCAGATGTGCCGTGATTCCATCGGCCCCCGCCTCCTCGGCCAGCTTGGCCGCGCGCGTTGGATCAGGATAGGCACCGCCGCGCGCATTGCGCACCGTGGCGACATGATCGATGTTCACACCAAGTCTCAGGTCATTTTCAGACGCCATCACACTCTCCTTTTTTACCGTTGTGGCAAATCTAGTCCTGCGGGGTCTTCCCGTCAGCCTTTGCCGCGGCTTTTTCTTTCAACGCGAGCAGCTTCTCTTTCAGGCGGCCCTTGCGGCGGTTCTGATAGGCTTGGATGACCGGCAAGCTGAGATAGTAAAAAACCACGCCCGCGATCGCGCCGGTCACAAGCCCGCCGACCATGTAGGGGAAAAACACCTCATCATAAAAGATATAGAGATTGGCCCAATCGGCGTCGCGATCGGTAAAGAGCGCGATCGTGTTGTCCTTGAGATCCTGCCAGGCATCGACAAATTTACCGCCGATCCCGCGATCCATCTCATCGCCGAAATTGCCGATCCGGCCCAAGAGCAAGTTGCCTGTCTGAAGCGACGCCGTGGCGATGAAAAAGAAGGTCAGCGGGTTGCCCACGAAGGTGGCAAAGAGCGAGGCGATGATATTGCCGCGCATGACCTTGGCCAAACCGGCGGCGAGAAAGAAATGCAGGCCGAAAAACGGTGAAAAGGTCACGAAAACACCTGCGAAGATGCCGCGCGCAATACGGTGCGGTTGATCGGGAATGCGGTGGACCCTCAGTTTGACGTAGTTGAACGCGCGCGCATACCCGCTCTTGGGCCAGAGAAACTCCAGCACCTTGCGCAGGTTTGATAGTTTTTCGCGACGCTTGAACACCAAGACTGGCTGTCTCCCAACTCACATACCGTTTGAACCACTGCCCGCCTTGCTCGGGTCCCTGTGCCGTGCAACTGCCGCGACATCACTCTCGGCGTCAAGCGCTGAAATGATCCTGTGCAGATGCGAGGCATCGCGCAGATCAATATCGATGAGCAGGCGGAAGAAATCCGGCTTTCGGTCCAGAAACGTTAAGTTGGAGATATTGGCCTTCTGCTCTCCGATCAATGTGCAAATCCGCCCCAGGACACCCGCATCATTGCCGATGGTGATGTCGATGGTGACATCATATTCGGGGGGGTGCTCACCTGCATGCCAGTGCAGATCCATCCAGCGGTCAGGTTGATCATCATATTGCGACAGCGCTTCGCAATCGATGGCGTGCACCACGACGCCGCGCCCGCGATAGGCGATGCCGACAATACGCTCCCCCGGGATTGGCTGACAGCAGCGCGCACGATCAAAGTTCTGGTTGCGGCCGAGGCCGATAACCGCGCGATCACGGCCCACCAGATTGCCCTGTTTGGTTGCCACATTGGGATAGACCGCGTTGAGCACCTCTTGTGCGGTCAGTTCCGCACTGCCCAGCCGCGCCAGCAATTCATTGCTATCCTCAAGTCGCAGTGTCTTGGCCGCGGTGGCCAAAGCCTTATCCGTGGCCCGCTTGCGCACATTGTCAAAGGCAGAGCGCGCCAACTCGCGGCCGAGCTTGATGTATCGATCCCGGTCCAGTTCTCGCAACGCTTTGCGAATCGCCGCACGGGCCCGACCCGTGGTGGCAATGTCGAGCCATGTCGCTTGCGGTGTTTGCCCATCGGCGGTGATCACGTCCACCGATTGACCGTTTTTGATCCGCGTCCAAAGGGGCACGCGCATCCCGTCCACCTTCGCCCCCACGCAGGCATGACCAATCCGGGTGTGGATCGCATAGGCAAAATCAATCGGCGTCGCGCCTTTGGGCAACTTCACAACATCGCCTTTGGGTGTGAAGCAAAAGACCTTGTCCTGGTACATTTCCAGCTTCACTGCCTCGAGGAATTCGGCGTGGTCCTCATTGGCCTCAAACTGTTCGTTCAGGCCGGAAATCCAAGTTGTCGGATCGACCGCAAATGGGTTTTCTGAGCGCACCCCATCGCGATAGGACCAATGGGCGGCCACACCCGTCTCGGCTACGTCATGCATCTGGCGCGTCCTGATCTGCACCTCAACGCGTTTGCCATCGCGGCCTGACACGGTGGTGTGGATCGACCGGTACCCGTTGGATTTGGGCTGACTGATGTAATCCTTGAACCGTCCGGGTACCGCACGCCAGCGTTGATGAATGGCGCCCAGCACGCGATAACAATCCTCTTCGGTTTCGGTGATGATGCGGAACCCGTAAATGTCGGACAGGCGTGAAAAGCCAATTTCCTTGGCCTCCATCTTGCGCCAGATGGAGTGGGGTTTCTTGGCCCGGCCAAAGACCTCAGCGTCAATACCGGCTTTGTCCAGTTCATGACGCATATCGGCCGTGATGCGTTCGATCACGTCGCCGGTTTCACGTTGCAACGTGATAAATCGGCGAATGATCGAGTTGCGACCATCAGGATTGATCACGCGAAAGGCCAGATCCTCTAGCTCTTCGCGCATCCATTGCATCCCCATGCGTCCTGCGAGCGGCGCGAAGATGTCCATCGTCTCGCGCGCTTTTTTCAGCTGCTTTTCAGGGCGCATGTGTTTGATCGTGCGCATGTTGTGCAGCCGGTCGGCAAGCTTCACCAAGATCACGCGCATGTCCTTGGAAATGGCCATAAAGAGCTTGCGGAAGTTCTCCGCCTGCTGTGTCTCGGTGCTGGACAGTTGCAGGTTGGTGAGTTTCGTCACCCCATCCACAAGATCGGCAATCTCGCGCCCGAACTTGTCTTCGACAACTGAGTAAGAGGCGCGTGTGTCTTCAATCGTGTCATGCAACAGCGCGGTGATCAGCGTGGCATCATCCAGCCGCTGTTCGGCCAGGATCGCCGCGACGGCCACGGGGTGGGTAAAATACGGCTCGCCGGAATGGCGAAACTGGCCGTCATGCATCTCTGCCCCGAACGCGAACGCGGCAGAGATTTTGGCCTCATCGGTCTTGGGATTGTAGTGCCGGACAAGCTCAAGCAGGTCGGTGGCTGCAAAGTCTTGGGCTGCGATGGTCATGTCCGCACCCCCAAGCGGGCATCAGGGCGCGTAAATCAGCCCTCGCCCTGCGCCTCCATCAGCGCCCGCAGAAGATCTTCTTCGGGCATGTCATCATCGGCAGGTTTGTCAGGCTCACCGCCCATCAAAAGGGCCATGGAATCATCTTCTGGCTCATCCACCTCGATCTGGGTCTGGTTGGATTCGATCAAACGTTCGCGCAGCTCATCAGCCGATTGCGTTTCATCGGCGATCTCACGCAAGGCCACGACCGGGTTCTTGTCATTGTCACGGTCCACGGTGATCGCAGAGCCCGATGAAATCTCGCGCGCCCGGTGGGCGGCAAGCATCACGAGGTCAAAACGGTTTGGGACCTTATCAACACAATCTTCGGTGGTTACGCGGGCCATGGGCACTCCGATTTCAATACTGCCGGGCTAGAAGCCCTGTATTTAGGGGGGTGCGGCGAAAATGACAAGCGCTTATTGGGCGGTCAAAACCCTGCGCTCAAAGTTCGATTGGAACCACCTCTTGCAAGACTGCAGGTTCAAGCGCATCGCGCATTTCAAGAACGGTCTGCAACAAGACAGGATGCCGCCAATGCGGGGCGACATCGGCCAAGGGTACCAAAACGAACGCGCGATCCTGAACACGCGGATGCGGCAAGATCAGGTGTTCTGGCGCGCGCCGACCTTGGTCTTCCAACGACAAGTCGTACCACGCGTCATATGTCTGCCGGTCGGGCAGCACCACATCGTCCATCGCAATGAGATCCAGATCCAGCGTGCGTTGCCCCCAACGCTGCACCCTTTCACGGCCAAACTCAGATTCAATTTGGTGCAGCATGGCCAACACGTCAGGCGCGTCGCACTCCGTCTCGATGCGCGCCGCCGCGTTCACATAGTCCGGCCCTGCACCTGGCGGAAAACACGGGGTGCGGAAAAACCGGCTGGGCTCCACCTGCGACACCCCGAACGCTGGCATGCGCGACAACGCATCAGCAAGAGTACGCTCAGGCACGCCCGAGGGTGACGGCAAGTTTGCGCCGAGCGCGATCAAAACCTCTCGTTTTTTCCGGTTTTCCGCCATTTCCGTAAACTTTCTGTGTCTCCAAGTTGACGCAGCGATATCACTTGCCACCTAGAATACGAGTGCATACACACCGCCGCCATTAATGGTTGCACGGCACTTTGTATTTTACCGCCCTGCGGCCTGACCCTTTTGAAAGGACAACGGTATGTTTTACAAGGACGAACGGCTGGCGCTGTTCATCGACGGATCGAATCTGTACGCCGCAGCCAAGTCGCTGGGCTTTGATATCGATTACAAATTGCTCCGGTCGGAGTTCATGCGCCGCGGAAAATTGCTCAGGGCTTTTTATTACACGGCCCTGTTGGAGAATGAAGAATATTCCCCGATCCGTCCTCTCGTGGACTGGCTGAATTATAACGGGTTCACCATGGTGACCAAGGCCGCCAAGGAATACACCGACAGTCAGGGACGCCGGAAGGTGAAGGGGAATATGGACATTGAATTGGCCGTGGACGCCATGGAGTTGGCCCCGCGTATCGATCACATCGTGCTATTCTCTGGTGACGGAGATTTCCGCCCACTGGTCGAGAGCCTGCAGCGACAGGGCGTGCGCGTCTCCGTGGTCTCGACGCTCCGCAGCCAACCCCCGATGATTTCGGATGAGCTGCGCCGCCAAGCCGACAATTTCATCGAGCTCGAAGACCTCAAAGACGTGATTGGCCGCCCCCCGCGTGAAGGCCAACCCGTTGGTCGTGATGAGGTGATGGCGCAATAAGGCGCGTCATCTTGAAGAACCCTAGATCAGGCCGCGCATATGCAGCGGCCTGATGCACAACCACCCCCCTAGACGCCCGGTCCGAAGACGCTACAGTTGAACCACGGTGCAGACGCATCGCAGTGCATGTCGCCTTCCGGGAATACCATGAGCCTCCAGTTTCTCATCACCGCCTTGGTCGTGGTCATCGCCCCCGGCACGGGCGTGATCTACACCCTCGCCATCGCCTTGGGACAAGGGCACCGATCCGCCATCTATGCCGCCTTGGGCTGCACGGCCGGGATCGTGCCGCACCTTCTGGCCGCCACATTCGGCTTGGCGGCGATCCTGCATGCCTCGGCACTGCTGTTTCAAATCGTGAAATTCGCCGGCGTGGCTTATCTGCTTTATCTGGCCTGGCAATCGCTCAGCGCTGATGGCGCGCTGTCTGTGCAGCCCAATCGCGATCGGGAACGACCCTTCGTGATCATGCGTCGAGGGATGCTGATCAACATTCTCAACCCGAAACTGTCGATCTTCTTTCTGGCCTTGCTGCCGCCCTTCTTGTCAGGCAACCCCGAGACAGCCACCGCAGAGATGCTGGGCTTGGGCGCGGTGTTCATGATCATGACCTTTGCGGTTTTCGTGCTGTACGGCCTTTTCGCCGCCACGGCCCGGGACCGGCTTTTGGCGTCCGAGCGTGCGATGCGTTGGCTCAGCCGCACCTTCGCTGCAGCCTTCGGCGCGCTCGCCACGCGATTGGCGTTTGAGAAAGCCTCATGAACAGCTCCATACCGCGCATGCCGCTGATCCTTGGGTTGGCGGGGCTCATTCCCTTCATCTGGGGCGCACTCAGCGCGATCTCACCGGGACTGCAAAACTTGGGAATTGAGGTTTTGGGCCCGCGTTTTGTCGGCCCTTTCGTATCCCTTTTCTACGGTGCGATCATTCTGTCCTTCATGTCCGGCGTGCTCTGGGGCTTTGCGGCGCGGCTGGAAGAGGGGCAAGCGGCCACGGGTTTCTTCCTGTCCGTGATCCCTGCACTCTGGGTGTTTTTCACCACCGGCAGTGGCGCTGTCAGCTCTGCCGTCACGCTGATGATCGGGTTTCTGGGCGTGTTGGTGTTGGATTGGTATTTTTGGCGCATGGGTGCGGCACCTGATTGGTGGATGCAGCTGCGCATGCTTCTGACGGCGATCGTCGTGGGCTCCCTTGCTGTGATCGTGTTTTTCGCATGAGCGCGGATCGCGAAACCCTCAGCGTCTATGACGCCAAGGCAGGCGACTATGCCAAGCTTGTCACAAGCACGACAGACACCCCGCAATTGACGGCGTTTTTGGACGCAATTTCACCGAACGGCCGCGTGCTTGATCTGGGCTGCGGCCCAGGCAATTCGGCCGCGCGCCTTGCTCAAGCCGGGCTCACGGTTGACGCGACAGATGCCTCTGCTGAGATGGTGGCCCTGGCCTCAAGGCAACCCGGTGTCACCGCATGGCTGGCCAGCTTCGATGAGATCGAGGGCACAGATATCTACGACGGTATCTGGGCCAATTTCAGCCTCTTGCACGCAGAGCGCCACGATATGCCAAGGTATTTGCAGGCCCTGAGACAGGCGCTCAAACCGGGCGGTGTTTTTCATATCGGCATGAAAACCGGGGATGGGGCGGAACGCGACGGGATCGGGCGCTACTACACCTACTACACTGCTGATGAGCTGGACGGCCTGCTGCGCGCGGCAGGGTTTGAACCGTTCTTTTCCCGCACCGGCGTGGAAGAGGGTCTTGCTGGCACGATGGACCCGTGGATCACGTTGCTTTGCCGTGGCTGAGCTTTTTGCCTATACCGATGGGGCTTGCTCCGGCAATCCCGGGCCTGGCGGCTGGGGCGCGCTGCTGATCGCGCGGGATGGCGAGGTGGTGCTGCGCGAGCGGGAATTGTCTGGCGGAGAGGCCGACACCACCAACAACCGGATGGAGCTCTTGGCGGCGATCAACGCGCTCGAGGCGCTCAAGACTGCGAGTACGATCACGGTCGTCACAGATTCCGTCTACGTCAAAAACGGTGTCACCGGCTGGATTCATGGGTGGAAGAAAAACGGCTGGAAAACGTCAGCCAAGAAGCCGGTGAAGAACGCGGAACTGTGGCAGCGGCTCGATGAGGCGCAGGCACGCCACCAGGTTGACTGGCAATGGGTCAAAGGTCACGCCGGCCATCCCGAAAACGAACGCGCCGACGCGCTGGCCCGTTCAGGCATGAAACCGTTTAAATCAGGTGGCAGTTGAAGCCATAGGATTTAGGTATTTTTGACAAGAAAGAAGCGACGGCTTCCGGTTTCTTTCTTGTTAAAAATACCTCCGCGCGGCGCGCATAAAATCTATTTTCGGCCGCGCCAGTGGGTGGGCACGATGATCAGTGCACCCACCGAGGACAAGATCGCATCAAAGCCCGGCGCGCCAAATCCAATCCCGAACATAATGCGGACGAAGTAAAACAAGAACGCCCCGCCCACGCAGATGATAATGGACTGGATGTAGCCGTTATGGGTGAAGCCCGACCGTTCGCTGGCATAGCCCACGATGCCCGCAATCACGACCGTTCCGAAAAGCTGTAGAAACATGGCCCGTCCTTTTCAAAGCCGCGTGCCGGGTGGCAATGGCATGCCGCGCAGAAATTCATCACGATCCTGCGGCCCCTTGCCCGCCCGTTGCAAGCGCAAAACCTCGACCGCGTCAGATCCGCAGGCGATGGTCAGGTGATCATCCAAAACCTCACCCGGCGCGCCGCTGCCGTCTGCCATGCGCGAAGCGAGGAACTTGAGGCGCTGACCCGCGACCTCTGCCCAAGCCCCCGGAAAGGGCGACAGGCCTCGGATTTTCCGATCAACGCATGCGGCGGGCTCTGTCCAGTTCACCCGCGCCTCGGCCTTGTCGATTTTTTCGGCATAGGTCACGCCCGTGTCGGGCTGCGGCTCCCGCAGGAGCGATCCGTGACGGGCCAATGCCTCTACGATCAGGTGTGCGCCCATCAAGGACAGCCTGTCATGCAGGGCACCGGTGGTCTCTTCAGGGCCGATCTCCGTGGCTTGCCGCAACAGGACAGGGCCGGTGTCGAGCCCGGCCTCCATTTGCATAATGCACACGCCCGTCTCAGCATCGCCTGCCATGATAGCACGATGAATTGGCGCCGCGCCGCGCCAGCGTGGCAGCAAGGAGGCATGGATATTGAGGCACCCATGGTGCGGCGCGTCCAGAATGGCCTGCGGCAGGATCAGCCCATAGGCCACGACCACGGCAATATCGGCGTTGAGCGCGGCAAAGGCATCCTGTTCGCCTTTGAGCGACACCGGCGTGCGCACTTCAAAGCCCAACGCCTCGGCGCGCGCGTGAACGGGCGTGGGTCGGTCTTTCTTACCCCGGCCCGCAGGGCGGGGCGGTTGGCAATAGACAGCGGCGATCTCATGACCGGCCTCCACCAACGCATCAAGCACCGGCACCGAAAACTCGGGCGTGCCCATGAACACCACCCGCATTAGCGCGCCGCCTTCTGGGCTTTGCGCAAGAGCATGTCGCGTTTCACTTTGCTGAGGCGGTCAAAATACATGCGCCCTGCAAGGTGATCGATCTGATGCTGCACCGAGGTGGACCAGAGATCGGCAAACTCACGCTCCACCACCGCGCCCGTTTCATCCATGTAGCGCACGGTTACCACGCGCGGGCGCTTTAGCTTGGCCGACACACCGGGCAGGTTCGGGCTGCCTTCGTCATGAGTGCGCAGATCGTCACTGGCCGCGATCACCTCGGGGTTTGCCAGCCGTACGGCCTGACCGCGCGTGTCACTGGCATCGACCACCGCAAGCGCCTTCAACACGCCGATCTGATTGGCCCCAAGGCCCACACCGGGCATCGCCTCCATCGTGTCGACCATATCGTTCCAAATGGCGCGGATCTCATCGGTGATTTCGGTCACAGGCTCCGCAGGCGTGCGCAGGCGCGGATCAGGCCAAGGCAGGCAGAGCCGCGGCGCCATCGCGTTAAACCCGCGCCTTCTCGCGTTTGAGTTTTTGCATTTTGCGGGTGATCATCTGCCGCTTGATCGGGCCCAGATAGTCAATGAAAAGCTTGCCATCGAGATGGTCGATCTCATGCTGCACGCAAGTGGCCCAGAGACCATCGAAGGTCTCTTTCTGTTCATTGCCGTCGCGATCCATCCACGTGACATCCACCACTTTGGGCCGGGTCACATCGGCAAATTGATCGGGGATCGACAGGCAACCTTCCTCATAGACATTCGTCTCATCCGATCCCGCCACCACGCGCGGGTTGAACATCACCAGCGGGCGCGGATCTTTGTTCTCATCCTTGGCGCAATCGAGCACGATGAGCCGGCTCAGCACCCCGATCTGTGGCGCGGCCAGGCCAATGCCCGGCGCGTCATACATCGTCTCAAGCATATTGTCGGCCAGCACGCGCAACTCATCGCTGATGTCGTTCACATCTTCGCTCACCTTCTTGAGGCGGGGATCAGGATGGATGAGAATGGGCATTAGCATGCTCCAAGATGTATGCCAGCGCGCGGGCGCGTGCAACGCCTCTTGCAGCGCCGACGCAATCCATTAGCTATGACGCAACGGAGCAGAAAGGACGCCCCCATGTTTGACGAACGCATTGACCGGCGCGGCACCAATTCCAGCAAATGGGACGGGCTTGAGCGGTTCACGGGCGTGACGGCTGAGGATGCGCTGGCCATGTGGGTGGCCGATATGGATTTCCGCGCGCCCGCGTTTTTGCAAGACGCGGTGCAGCGGCTGATGGATCAGGCCAATTACGGGTATTTCGCAGGCGACGCCGCGATGAACGCGCAAGTGGCGTGGTGGATGAAAAACCGTCATGGATGGGACGCCGATCCCGAGTGGATGTGCAGCACGGGCGGTTTGGGCCATGCCATCGCCGCGCTGTTGGAGACCTTCACCGATCCGGGCGACGAAGTCGTCATCTTCACGCCGGTCTATCACGAGTTCACCAACAAGATTAATCTGGCGGGCCGCGTGGTGCACGAAAGCCCGCTGGTGATCCGCGATGGCGTGTATCACATCGATTTTGAGGCGCTGGAGTCCGGGCTCACGGGCCGTGAGAAGGCGATGATCATCTCCTCCCCGCACAATCCCGCCGGGCGGATCTGGACCGCGGATGAACTGCGCCAGCTGGCCGCGTTCTGTGAGGCGCATGACCTGCTGATGATGTCGGACGAAATCCATCATGATCTCATCTTCAAAGGGCAAACCTTCACGCCCTTCCTTGTTGCAGCGCCCGAGGCCGCGCATCGGACATTCGTGCTCACAGCCGCATCCAAAACATTCAACATCGCAGGCGCGCGGCTTGGCACTGTCACGATCCCTGACGCGGCCAAGCGCAAGGCATTTCGCCATCACCTCTATTCGCATCAGACGCAGCCCAATCTCTTTGGTGTCGCCCTGACAGAGGCGGCCTATTGCCCGGCCGGCGCGGCGTGGGTCGATGACCTCGTGGAATATCTCGAAGAAAACGCCCGCGTGTTTTTGGAGGGCATCAATCAGATCCCCGGGCTTCAGGCCATGCCAATGCAATCGACCTATTTGACCTGGGTCGATTTCGCCAACACCGGCATGGAGATGGATGAGGTGACCCGCCGTGTCAAAATCGACGCCCGCATCGCGCCCTCTATCGGGCAGGAGTTTGGCACGGGCGGCGAGACCTTCTTGCGGTTCAACGTGGGCACCTCCCGCTGCCGGGTGGAGGAGGCGGTGAGCCGTCTGCAGGAGGCATTTGCGGATTTACAATGATACGCGCGCTCGGCTTTTTGGTGTTTTCGGTGCTGGCCCTTGCGGCCTGGCACCGCATCCCGCCGGATGTGCCGACGCTGCCACTGCCACCGCTCACGGAAAAGATCGACCTGATTGAAATCGACAAGTCAGAGCGCCGCTTGACCGTCTACCGCGATGGCGTGTCCCTGCGCAGCTATGACGTCGCGCTTGGGTTTTCGCCGGAAGGTCACAAGGCCAAGGAAGGGGATGGGCGCACACCTGAAGGCCGCTATTGGATCGACCGACGCAACCCGCAAAGCGCGTTTCACTTGTCCCTGGGCATCAACTACCCGCGTCCTCTGGATCAGTTAAAGGCTGCCGCCCATGGCGTGTCGCCGGGCGGGGATATCTTTATCCATGGGCAACCCAACGGGTCCGCAATCGTACATCGTGGCGATTGGACAGAAGGCTGCATCGCACTCACCAATCAAGAGATGGAAGAGCTGTGGCGCATTGTTGAGGTGGGAACGGAAGTGGTGATCTGGCCTTAGGAGCTGCCGATCAGGGCCACCGGCGCGTTTTCCGCGCGCACGAAATCGAGCGGTTGGGTGTCGCTCGCCTCAGTCATGCGTTTGTATTCAAACCGCATGATATCACCATCTTCTTCCGAGGCCACGATCAGGCACTGCGACAGATGCCGTGCGCCATCATAGAGATCCACACGCCCCCGTAGGGTATCATCATCGCCCAGCTCAAGAGAGAAGCCATTTTCCCAGGCATGGAGAACGCGATACATCCGCTCACCCGCCTGAACGCGCAAACGATGATTGTTGCGCATGGCCTTTTTGCGAGCGGCGTCCAAACCGGCTTGAACATCGGGCGGCAGATAGGTCGACATGGCTGGCAGCTCCAAAATCGTAACTGAGTCGCAAGTTAGGGCTGCCAGTAGCGCCGTCACATTAAAATTTTACGAAAATCGAAGAATTTAATCCGCCGTGGCTTTCGGGCGCAGCACATGTTCCATAGCCGGATCATAGAGCGCGCTGTCTTTGAAATCCGCAATTTGCCCCAGCACCGGCCCCACCAGAATAAGCGCTGTGCGGGTCAGCTTCTCCGCGCGCACCTTCTCACGGATATCGCTGAGCGTGCCACGAATGAACATCTGATCAGGCCACCCCACGCGGTAGCCCACCACGACGGGGCAGTCCGCGCCATAGTACGGCGTCAATTCCCGCTCGATGGCGCGCAGGTTGCGGATGCCCAGATGAATGGCGAGCGTGGCACCGGTCCGGGCAAAGTTTTCCAGTGTCTCACCGGGTGGCATAGAGGTGGACTTCATCGACACACGGGTGAGCACGATGGATTGCCCGATCTCCGGTATGGTCAGCTCTTGGCCCAGCGCCGCCGCCGCTGCTGCGTAGGCGGGCACACCGGGGATGATCTGATAGTCGATGCCATCGGCACGGAGGCGTCGGATCTGTTCGGCAATCGCGCCGTAAAGCGATGGATCGCCCGAATGCACCCTTGCCACGCTCTCACCACGCTGATGGGCTGCCACGATCTCCGCATGGGTTTCATCCAGCGTCATAGGCGCCGTGTCCATCACCCGCGCGCCTTTCGGGGCGCAGGCCACAACCTCCTCTGGCACCAAAGACCCTGCAAAGAGGCACACCGGACATTCGCCAATCACACGCTCGGCCTTCTTGGTCAAAAGCTCCGGGTCGCCGGGGCCTGCCCCGATGAAATACACGGTCATGGCGCGCTGCCCTCCTGCTTCATCTTGCCAGAAATACTCATACGATCTTGCCCGGACAGATCCCCGTCGATCTTGCGCGCATAGCCTCTCGGCGTGAACATGCGCGACCCCTCCCCCAACTCTGCCAGCCGCGAATTGGACGAGCCCACCAAAACCACGGTCAGCATATCCACCTCATCCACCTCCAGCGCATCGAGCCTGCGATAGCGCAGATGTTCCTCAGGCCGCCCAAGCGACGTGGCCAGCATCACGGGCGTGTCCGCAGGGCGGTGCTGGAGCAAGATGTCACGCGCTTCCGCCAACAGCGTGCGGCGGGTTTTGGATACGGGATTGTAGAAGGCGATGACGAAATCGCCTTCGGCCGCGGCGTGCAATCGGCGAATGATATCGTCGCGTGGGGTCAAAAGGTCACTCAGCGAAATGGTGCAAAAATCATGGCCTAAAGGCGCGCCAGCCCGGGCAGCAGCGGCTTGCAGCGCGGACACACCAGGGCTGCAAATCACCTCAGCGCGGCGCGCAGCATCGCTCACACCTTCCTCGGCCTCGGACCGATCGAGCAACTCAAAGACCAGCGCACCCAAGGCGTAGCTCCCGGCATCCCCCGAACAGATCAGCGCGACATTCTTACCCTGTCCGGCTTGATCCACCGCATAGCGACAACGGGCCTCCTCCCCGCCCAGTGGGAAATCAGAGCGTGCCTTGCCCGCCGCCAACGGGCCCAGAAGATCAATATAGAGCCCGTAGCCCACCAGCTCTTCGGCATCGGCCACAAGCCGGCTCACCTCAGGCGTGCGCCAGCTGGATTGCCCCGGCCCAATGCCCACGCCCGACAAACGCCCCCGGGCACGGCCGGCCAACTGCGTCAGCGGCGCATCAGATCGGCTGAGCGCGCAGGTCGTATTTGCCGTCTTGCTTTTTTCAACGACGAGATCGCCACCAATGGCAAGGGTGGCGGCCTCGGCCACACCGTGGCAGCCCACCTCGGCGAAAACGACATCTGAGGGGTTCGCAAGATGGGGCGGCTGAGCCTCTAATTCATGCGCGGTGAACAAGCGCAAGGGCACGCCCAGACGTTGGGCCAAAACGTTCATTGCGGGTTCATCGGCCTTGAGATCAATGGTTGCAACACAAGCGATTGCGCCCGGGGCGATATTGGCGGCGTCCAATGTCCTTTGCACGTGATCCCACATCTCCTCTGGGTCCGCGCTTCGCGCACACCCCACGCCCAGTGCAAACCGTAGTGGGTGATAAATCAGCCGCTCGTCGCTCGGCTCCGCTCGCGTCTCGCTGACGATGAGTTCCACCCGGCCACCAGTGTCCTGGAGATCAAAGAGCGGCTCGCCCTTGAGTGTCACACCCGCGCCAGACAGGATCGCGGCCATCGCCGATTTGGCATCATCGGGATTGGCCAGACGGTAGCCCGGGGGCGGCGCATCAAGCGCCACGCCCATGGCCACGTCGCCTGCCGTTGTCACAGCCGCGGTGCCGCCCAGATGCACGGCAATGTCACTGGCCAATCGGTTGGCCCCGCGATGCCCACCCAAAAGGGGCACGACCACGCCGCCATCATCGCTGACCGACACGACGGGCGGCTCGATGCGTTTGTCCGACAAAACAGGCGCCACCGCGCGGATCAGGATCCCAGAGGCGCAGACGCCGATCACGGGCGTGCCAGCCAGAAACAAGTCACGCACATGGTCCAGTGCGTTGGCGAAAAACACCTCCGACTGATCCACACGACCCTCGCGGCCATGCAAGGGCGCCCCCAAAAAGCCCGCCACGCGATGCGCCGTCGCTTCCCCCGACCGGCTCAGCGCCAGCACCACAGGTGTCACAGCCATGGATCAGCCCCTTTCGTGAGCAAAATCATCGAAAAATAGGGCGCTTTTTCTGGCGCGTCTGAAAGCGGGCAGACCACCTCATCAGGCAGACTTGCGCGTTCCACATAGACGGCGTCATCACTATAGCCCAAATCATCGATCACCGCGCGGATCTTGGATAAGTGCCGCCCCACCTTCATGATCGCGACACTTTCCGCGCCTTCAATGCGCATGCGCAACTCGTCTTCCGGAAGCGGGCCGGGCAGCACGGTCAGTCGCTCATTGCGCGCCGCAAGCGGCAGCCCGGCCTTTGCGGCGCAGGCGGTGACAGAGGTCACGCCGGGCACGACCTCCACCTCAAATCGGTCGCTCAAACGCGCAAAGACATACATGAAGGAGCCGTAGAAAAACGGATCCCCCTCGCAGAGGCAGATCACGTCCTCACCCGCGTCCAGCACCTCGGCAATCTCAGCCGCGCCCGTGTCATAGGCGGCTTGCGCGGGCGCGCGGTCCACGGTCATCGGCACGTCCATGATGATCTCTCGTGCTGTGGCCGGAATGATGCTTGCGGCGATGGAGCGGGCGAAGCTGTCAGCCCCGGCAAGCGTGGGATAGGCGATCACAGTGGCCTGAGAAATCAGCCGGTGCGCCTTGAGCGTCATCAGATCCGGGTCGCCAGGACCGAGGCCGATACCATAAAGCCTGCCGGTCATCTTTTGACGAGGCTCCATTGTGTGACCGGCATCATGGGTCGCCAACCCGTGAGGCCGCCCACGGGATCGGCACGTGCCACGGAGAGTTTCACCAGCTCCCCGCCATGGGCCTTATGCAGTGCGAGCAGCACCGCCTCGCTTTCCAACGTCACGGCATTGCAGACAAGCCGACCAAGCGGGCGCAGCGCGTGCCATGCGGCCTCAAACACTGCTTCGCTTAGCCCCCCTCCGATGAACACGGCATCGGGGGCCTCAAGATCGGTGAGCGCGTCAGGCACCGTGCCGTCGATCAGTTCCAAACGCGGCGCGCCCAAGGCCAACGCGTTTTCGGCGGCCATGGCACGCCGGTCGGCGCGCGGTTCAATCCCGATGGCGCGCGCATACCGGGCCCCGCGCATCCATTCCACCGCGACAGAGCCGCAGCCCGTGCCGATATCCCACAACAGCGCGCCGCGCATGGGCATGAGCTTGGCCAGCGTGACGGCGCGCACCTCTTGCTTGGTCATGGTGCCGTCATGGGTGAACAGGTCGTCGGCCAGCCCGGGCACGCGCGGCAAAAGAGCGGCTTGCGGATCGGCCAAGCAATCGACGGCCAGCGTGTTGAAGGCGGGCACCTCGTGATCCCAGCTTTCGGCCACACCGTCAAACCGCGCCTCGTTCGCGCCGCCCATCTCAGAGAGCACGGTCATGGGCGACCGGCCAAAGCCGCGATCGGTGAGGAACCTGGCGATCTGACCGGGCGTGTCGGAGCCTGTGGTAAGGATCAACAGCCGTGCGAGCGGTTGGATAAAGGCGATCATCTGCTCCACTGGACGGCCATGCACGGTCAGCGTTTCCACATCAGCAAGGCTCCACCCCATGCGGGCGGAGGCCAGTTGGAACGCGGAGAGTTGCGGGTGATAGGTGATCTCAGCAGGGTCAATCGCGCGACCGATGCGCGCGCCCACCGAGAACCAAAGCGGATCGCCCGTGGCCAGAACGACCACCCGGCGGCCTTTCATGGACACAAGCAAGTCAATCAACGCGTCAAAGGGCGAAGGCCACTTGATCCGCTCGGCCTTTACGTCAGCGGCAAGGTTGTGATGCCGGTCACCGCCGACAATCACCTCAGCGGCCTCAATCACCGCGCGGGTTGCGGGCTGCAGCCCGGCCATGCCCTCTTCACCGATGCCCACGATATGAAGCCACGGTTGGCCCATCAGTGCACCCCGCCTTCCGGTATGCCCGCGGCGAGCGCGTTGACCGCCGCCGAGGCCATGGCCGACCCGCCGCGCCGCCCGCGCAGCGCCACGAATTGGCTGCCCCTGGGACGTGCGGCCAATTCCGCCTTGGCCTCTGCCGCGCCGACAAAGCCCACGGGGAAGCCCAGGATCACAGCGGGTTTCGGCGCGCCTTGATCCATGAGGTCGAGCAAGTGAAACAGGGCCGTGGGCGCATTGCCGATGGCCACAACCGCGCCTTCAAGCCGATCCTGCCAGAGCTCTACCGCGGCGGCGGAGCGGGTGTTGCCGATCTCTTTGGCGCGGGCCGGGACGGTTTCATCGTTCAAAGTCACAATCACGTCGTTGCCCGCGGGCAAGTAACGCCGAATGATCCCTGCCCCCACCATCTCACAATCACACAACACCGGGCGGCCCGCTTGCAACGCGGCTTGACCCGCCTCAAACGCCCCTTCTGAGAAATCCAACCTGTCGGCCACCTCCACCATGCCACAGGCATGGATCACGCGAATGGCCAGCGCCTCAAGCCCCGGACCAAACCGGTCGAGCCGCGCCTCACGTCGCACGGTGGCGAAGCTTTCCGCGTAGATCGCAGATGGGTTTTTCTCATAGGGTCGCATGGCTCAGGCCTCTTGCGACTCCGGGCTTTCCTCGGCCACATCCTCATCAGAGACCTCTTCGGCCTTGGCTTTGCGGCCCTTGAACCCGGCATATAGCCCGATGGCAATCGCCGCCCCAATGGCCGCAGCCCCCAACCAATGGCCGTGACCGGCGACCTCAGCCAAGTGGCCCGGATGGGCAAAGGCTGGCCCGGTCACAATCAACAAACAGATCAGGTAACGCATATCAAATCCCCCTTCAGGTTTCGCAATCGGTCACTCATTCGGAGGCTATGACGATCTGAGATTGAACCCCCGGTTTGGGTCGGCTCGCCTCTCACGCTCCTGTCCGGCCCGTGACCCGGGCATCGTCCTTGCGTCTCTATAGGCCCCGCACGCAACGCTTGCCAATGCGAAAACCGCCCAGCCACGCCACAAATCCGACATGTGCATTGGCGCAGGCCCGATGCGCGGGCATCGCCGTGGTTTCGGAACCGCGCCGCCCTTAGATCGATGGATGTGAAACCAAGGAGCACGACAATGGGTCAACTGGTCGACGGCACATGGCACAGCGGGTGGTATGATACCAAGTCCTCAGGCGGGGCATTCAAGCGCACAACCGCCGGGTTTCGCAACTGGATCACGGCAGATGACAATGCGGGCCCCTCTGGCCAGGGCGGGTTTGAGGCCGAGAGCGGGCGCTATCATCTCTATGTTTCCTACGCCTGTCCCTGGGCGCACCGGGCGCTGATCTTTCGCGCACTGAAAGGGTTGAAGGGTCATATCGGCGTCTCGGCCGTGCATCCGGACATGGGCGAGGATGGCTGGACCTTTGCGGATGATTATGAGGGCGCGACGGGAGATCACCTCTATGGCCTGCCGTTTCTGCGCGACATCTACACCAAGGCCGATCCAGCCGTGTCTGGCCGCGTGACTGTTCCAGTGCTCTGGGACAAAAAGCGCGAAACCATCGTCTCCAACGAAAGCTCAGAGATTATTCGCATGCTGAACTCGGCCTTTGATGGGCTGACGGGCAATCGAGAGGATTTCTGGCCCGAAGAGCTGCGCGACACGATCGATCCGGTCAACGCGCGCATCTATAACACGCTCAACAATGGCGTCTACAAATCGGGCTTTGCCACGACGCAAGCGGCTTATGACGCCGCCGTCTATCCGCTGTTTGACACGCTGGACTGGCTGGAGGCGCGGCTCTCTGAGAACCGCTACCTTATGGGCGGGCGCATCACCGAGGCCGATTGGCGGCTGTTCACCACGCTGATCCGCTTTGATCTCGTTTATCACCTGCATTTCAAATGCAACCGCGCGCGGATAATCGACTATCCCAATCTCTGGGGCTATCTGCGCGAGCTGTACCAATGGCCGGGTGTGAAAGAGACGGTCAATTTCGACCACATCGTGCGGCACTATCACATGAGCCACGAGAGCGTGAACCCGCATAGGATCGTGCCGATCAACCCGGTGATCGATTTTGATGCCCCCCATGGGCGGGGGTAAAGATGACCCCGCCCCGGACTTGATCCGGGGCCTGCTCCCACCAAACGCGACGGGTGAGGCCCCGGGTCAAGCCCGGGGCGGGTGCACTACGGGCGATCTGTCGCTCTTTTCAGGGGCAGTCTCTCGGAAACCTGCGCAGGGCTGCCTATATGGTCTGCATACCCAACAGATCCCAGATAGGAGAGCCAAAATGATGTCCCTGATCACAAGACGCACTCTCATCGCCGCAAGTGCGGCCACGGCGGTCACCGGCCTGACCGTCCCGGCCCGCGCGGCAGGGCTGGCGCCCACGCCCAGCATGCGCGGCGGCTCCAACAACTACTTGCCCGGCGCGCCCATCGTGGACCGGATCGGGGATGGCGGGTTCTGGATGACCGGCACAGTACGGCGTGCGGGCGATGGCGCGCCCCTGGCCGGGCAGCGCATTCAAATCTGGGCCCATACGACCGAAGGCCACGAACGCGAACCCGAAAGCCACGGCGCTACGCTGACCGATGAGAACGGGGAATACCGGCTGGAGATGCCGCAGATCGTGCCCGCCTTTGGACAACCCCACGGGCATTTGGCCTATGACAGCGGAGAGTTCAAAACCGTCTTCCTGCGTCCGATCATGCCCAGCGCCTCTGACACGACTTTGGCGGCGCATTTCGTTCTCGAACCCGCCTGACGCACCGGGCGAGACATGGGCCGCTTGCGTTCTATCCTGATCTGGCTGGCCCTACTCGCGGCCATGTTGGTGCCGATTGTCGCCGCGGCGCAAAGCCCGCTTTTGGCATGGCGGGAACCGATTTACATCGTCGCGGGTTTTGCCGGGATCTTGGCCTTGGCGATTTTACTGGTGCAACCTTTGCTGGCGGCAGGGCTACTGCCGGATTTCACGCTCGCCAAAGCGCGCAAATTGCACCTGTTCATGGGGATCACACTGGTTGCAAGCGTGCTGCTCCACGTGGGCGGGCTTTGGATCACCAGCCCGCCGGACGTGATCGACGCGTTGACCTTTACCTCACCCACGCCCTTTTCGGTCTGGGGCGTCATCGCCATGTGGGCCGTTTTCGCGGCAGCAATGCTTGCCGCTCTTCGCAAACGGATAGGTCTGCGGCCAATGACCTGGCGCAAGATACATACGCTTTTGGCGGCCATCACCGTTTTGGGAACCGCAGCACATGCAATGCTGATCGAAGGTACGATGGAAACGGTGACCAAGGCGGCGCTCTGTTGTGTCGTCGTGTTGATCACGGCCAAGGTCATTTTTGATGCCAAGATTTGGCAACCGCGCCGACGTGTTGCGCGGGGCAATCGCTCTCAATCATAACCGAGCAGATCAAAATCATCTTTGTAGATGCGACGAATGCGCTCCAGGTGATCAGAGGAGAGCCAGTCGCGTGACTGCGTGACCCAGGTTTCAGGGACGTCCTCGGGTAAGGACTTTTGAGAGTGGATCATGGCGCGGCGGGTGAGGCCGATCTTGCCGGCAAGCACCCCGAAGTTTTCCGACACGTCTTCCAGACGGAAAAGCTCCGGCATCACGCGGCCCCCATCATCAAGCAAAAACGCAGATTGAGGCATCCATTGCACATGCTCTACCTCTACGATCCTTGACAGGTAGTCCGAAAAGCTACGCGTGCCGTCCAGGCCCAGCAAGCGGAGCAGATCCGGCCTGTTGTTCAGAAAATTGAATTGAGAGATGATCCGATCGACCGGATGCCGCACCAGAGCGAACACGTAACACGCATCAAAAAGGGCATCACCGACATGCCGCTTCACCAGCTGGGCGGTCAGGTGTTGCAGACCGCCCGTTTGGTAGGCGTTGCGACCATCGGGCCCGATCCCCATCCAGAGATCCTCAACCCGTCTTGGGTGCGGCCACAGCATATCTTCAATCGACGTACCACCCGTCTTGGGGACATGAATGAAAATCAATTTTCTGTCGCGGCAAATCATTTTCAGATCTCTATCAGCCCTGATCTTGATGCGGTCCACCATCCAGACAGAGACTGCCAAAGAAAAGGGGCCGCGAAGAGCGGCCCCGTCATTTGTCCGATCAAGACATCAGAAGGTCGTCGCAACGTCCCATTTCTCAATCATCGTGTTGAGCGTGCCATCGTCCTTCATGGATTGGATCGCCGCATCAAACTTGGCGCGCAGATCGCCATCGGACTCGCGCAGACCCATGCCGACGCCACCGCCGAGGACCTCGGTCCGCTCCAGCAGCACAAGCCCATCTTCATCGGCGAAGGGCTTCAAGAATGCCTCATCGGCCAGAACCGCATCTGCCTCACCCGCGCGCACGGCAGCCACCGTTTCTTCGGGCGTTGCAAATTCCACCAGGGTCCAGCCTTGGTCAGCGATAAATGCCGCTTGGATCGTGCTGGATTGCGCCGCGATCACGCCGCCGGTCACGTCAAGATCAGCAGAGGTCGCCAAATAGGCGGACGGGTCCGCCGGCGTGTAGTTCTGGGTGAAATCGATGACCTCATCGCGCTCCGCCGTGATCGACATGCCGGCGATGATGGCATCGTAGTTGCCGCTCACCAGGTTGGGGATGATGCTGTCCCAATCATTGGTGACCCATTCGCAGGTCAGTTCGGCGCGGGTGCACAGCTCATCGCCCAGCTCGCGCTCAAACCCGTCAACCTCACCGGCGTCATTGATGAAGTTCCAGGGCGCATAGGCCCCTTCCGTGCCAAGGCGCACCGTGTCGGCCATGGCAAAAGTGGAGGACAGCGCAAGCGCCATCGTTGATAGAAGCAGTTTTTTCATGGTTCTCTCCCTACTGGTCTTCTTCTGGTGGTTCTTACGCGGCCATGGTCGAGCTGAGAAACTGCCTCAGCCGCTCTGATTTCGGGGCGCCAAAGAGTGTCTTTGGCGGGCCTTCTTCTTCGATCAGGCCTTGGTGCAGAAACACGACATGATCCGACACATCCGCGGCCATTTTCATATCATGGGTAACGATCATCATGGTGCGGCCTTCACTGGCGAGATCCTTGATCACGCGCACCACTTCTTGTTCCAATTCCGGGTCAAGCGCCGAGGTCGGCTCATCAAAGAGAAGCGCCTCAGGTTCCATCGCGAGCGCACGGGCAATCGCGGCGCGCTGCTGCTGTCCGCCCGACATTTGCGCAGGATAGACATCCGCCTTGTCGCCAATGCCCACCTTATCCAGGTAATGCCGCGCCTTTTGTTCGACCTCGGCCTTGTCGCGGCCCAGCACCGTCACCGGCGCCTCCATCACGTTCTGCAGGACCGTGAGATGCGCCCACAGATTGAACTGTTGGAACACCATGGACAGGTTGGTGCGGATGCGCAGCACCTGTTTGGCATCACCCGGATGGCGATTGTGCCCTGTACCCTTCCACGTGACCGGTTCCCCTTTGAAGACGATATCGCCTAGCTGGCTGTCCTCTAGCAGGTTGGCACAGCGCAGAATGGTGGATTTGCCTGACCCCGAGGAACCGATCAAAGACACGACATCACCGCGCTTGGCCGTGATATCCACACCTTTGATCACCTCCAGGGTGCCATAGGCCTTGTGCAAACCTTTGATTTCAATGACGGGCAGCGCGTCTGTCACGTAGGAATCCCTGACAAAGTCACTCGAACGCACGCCAGTAGGGCGGAAAAATCATGCCTTGGCAATGTCCAAGTGCGGTTTTGCCCCTTGAAGGAGGCAAATGACCCTGCGTCAGCATGTTTTCAATGCATCTTCAGAGGACGGGCGGCGCGGGTGTTGGCACCGCACAATAGGTGACCCGATCAATCCGCGCGAGGCCCTTGAGGGACAGCGCATCGCGGTCCGTCTGAGACAGCGCATGAATGGCCGTCTCAATGGCCGTGTAAAGCGGGGCCGGGTCGCGGCCCAGTGCTGTGATATAGGGCAGTCCTGGCTTCGGTGGCGTGGCGGCGATCACCTTGAGATCGGCCGCAAACTCCGCCTCGTTCTGAAGGTAATGCCAGCTCAGCGCGTCAAGCCCGGCGATATCGGCCTCACCAGACGCCACCGCCGCGGCCGACGCCGCATGTGCACCCGTTTTCACGTATCTGCCAAAGGACAAGCCTTTGGACCGTGCATGAAGGATCGGGCCAGCCCAGCCACTTTGCGAGGTGGAGCTGTTGACCGCAAAAACCGCCCCTTCAAACGCAGTCAAGTCCTCGCCCGGATCATGAGCGCGCACGACAAAGACACTGTTGTATTCCCCGGGGCCGCATCCCGGCAGTCCATAATCTGGCGTGCCGATGAGGGTCACCTTGTTCTGCAGCCGCCCGCGATACGGCAAGCCGCACGTCTGTGACAGGAGCAGATCAGGATGTTCCCAGGCGGACCACACGTCCATGCCGCGCGAGAGCGTCTCAGGCCCCTCCCCCAACGCATCGCGGATCGCCGTCCAGTATCGATCCGTTGCCGACCGCACCGATGGGAAATCATACATAGGAAGGCTGGCGTGCATCAGGCCTTGGTCACCCGTTGACGCGCCTGTGCGCTGTCCATATCGCTCACGCCCAGAAAACTGGCCGCCATACGGATCACCGCATCTTCCTTTGCGTCTCGTTCGCCATCGGCCAAGGCCACCTGCCACAGCGCCTCAACCACGGCGATGCGATCTTCATAGGCCACCGCGTCCTTGATCGCGCGGGTGAAGCGGACGGTGTCGGGCGCCTCGGCCTCCAGCGCCTCGGCATCCTTCAGCAGATCCGCAGCATCCGCAGGCGACAGGTCATACCGGGCCGCACCAATCGCTTCGATCCGCGCTTTCTCAGACGCCTCATAGGCACCGTCGGATTTGGCAATCCGCACCAACAGCGCGGTCAAAGCCAGACGCGCGTCCCCGTCATTGAGCGGTTCAGGATCAGGCTTGGTGAGGCGGGAGAGAAAATCAGAAAACATAGCTGCGATATAGGCAAGGCCTGCGCGAAGGCCAATCCCTAACTCTGTTCTGCCACGGTGCGGGCGCGCTCACTGTCCGCTTCCGACAGCCCCAGCGCATTGCGCGCGGCCTCCAGCACGCGCAATTCCTCTTCGGCGACGGTGCCATCGGCCAGCACCACCTCCCACAGCGCCTCAAGCGCATCGACACGGGCCTCAAAGCTGACAGTTTCGCGGATGATGATCGCGAACTTGTCGGTTTCGGGGGCCTGTTTTTCCAGCTTTTCGGATGTGGCGCGCATCTTGGCGGCCTCAATGGGTTTCAGCCCGTAGATCCGTCCAAACAGCCGGTCGATCTTGCTGATCTCTGACACGCGGTAGCGATGATCCGACATCGCCACCCGCACCATGAGCGCCCCCAAGGCCAATTTTTCGTCCGGCTCCGGCAAGGGCGCAGGCTCCGGTGCGTCGAAGGCGTGCATCAGGCGATGAAGAAGGGCTTTGGCTTCCATGTTTCGGCTCGTGGCTTAAGGCGCTTTGTCACTCAATCGGCGACAATCTGACCGTGGCGCAAAGATTTGGCAATGCCTCAGACCCGCATTAACCAAATGGCCGCAAGAGTGTCACAATTGCTCCCACAAAAGAGCGAACTCGACCGGCATTTCGATCCTCAGTTGTCAGTGCCCGCGGGCCCGCGGTTATTAGGAGTTTCACATGCCAAGGCGCAATCGGTTCGCATGGTCGAACCAAACCCAGGATGAACAGCTCCAGATGGCGCATCACGCCTCGCGGGAGGATCTGCGTCTGATGGCCCGCGCCTTTGACTGGTCTACGGACCATGATGCGGTTCTGGGCTGGATGATGGCCAACAAAGCCATGGATCTGGCCTCAGCGATCACAGTGTTTTTCAACGGCGACCCGGCGCGGTTCAACTATCTGTCCAAGCGCGATGTCCCGCGCGAATATCGCCCGGCCACCAAGTTGCTCGACAATATCTGCCTGCGCATCAACAGCGGGTTTTATCGCCCCTCGAACGCGGTGCGCGTCGACAATCGTCAGCGCCTCGATCGGTGGTTGATGTTTCAGGAAGCGGACCGTCACGAAGGGCGCCGCGGGCGGTGGATCCTCGACGAAGCGATCATCGAAAAAGCCTTTGCCCCCTCTGATCCTGCCCCGGAACAACGCGCGGTCGAAGATCTGCGCCCGGCGGAACCCAACGCCGTGATCGAAGCGGGACCTGTCACATCCGCAATTGGACGGCGGGTCGCTGGGTTGTTCTCCGATATTTTGCAAAACCGCCGTGCGGGCTGAAGGACACCCGCCCCGGACTTGATCCGGGGCCTCTTGGTGTCTGCCTTCGATCAAAACGACGAGGTCCCGGATCACGTCCGGGACGGGTGATACCTAGACCAACCGCGATGTCTCAAGCGCGGCGCGCACGAAATCGGCAAAGAGCGGATGCGGGTGGAACGGTTTGGACTTCAGCTCCGGGTGGAACTGGACGCCGATGAACCACGGATGATCCTCCCATTCCACGATCTCGGGCAAGCGCCCATCCGGCGACATACCAGAGAATTTCAGCCCACAATCTTCGAGCTTGTCGCGATACTTGATATCCACCTCGTAGCGGTGGCGATGACGTTCATCAATTGCCGTGGTGCCATAGACGTCGGCCACGCGCGTGTCCTCTTTGAGCACCGCATCATAGGCGCCTAGCCGCATTGTGCCGCCTTTATCGTCAGAGACCTTGCGCTTGACCTTTTCATTGCCCTGCACCCATTCCTTGAGGTGATAAACCACGGGTGTAAAACGCTTTTTGCCCGCCTCGTGGTCAAACTCCTCTGAGCCCGCATCCTTGAGGCCTGCCACATTGCGCGCGGCCTCAATCACCGCCATCTGCATGCCGAGGCAAATGCCTAGGTAAGGTATCTTACGCTCCCGCGCAAATTGCGCCGCTTTGATCTTGCCTTCTGTGCCGCGCTCCCCGAAACCGCCGGGAACCAGGATGGCGTGGAAGCCGCTGAGATGCGGGGCGGGATCCTCATCATCGAAAATTTCTGCGTCGACCCATTCCACATGAACTTTCACCCGGTTGGCCATGCCACCATGGGTCAGCGCCTCTTTGATCGACTTATAGGCATCCTCAAGCTGCGTGTATTTGCCCACGATGGCCACTTTCACCTCACCATCAGTGTTTTGAATGCGATCGGCCACGTCCTGCCAGACGGTCAGATCGGGGCGCGGCGCGGGGGATATGCTGAACGCATCCAGAACCGCCTGATCCAACCCTTCGCGGTGATAGGCAAGCGGCGCTTCATAGATCGAATTGAGGTCATAGGCGGCGACCACAGCCTCTTTGCGTACGTTACAGAAAAGCGCGATTTTCTCGCGTTCCTTCTCGGGGATGGGCTGTTCGGATCGGCACACCAGGATGTCAGGCGCGATCCCGATCGATTGCAGCTCTTTGACCGAGTGCTGTGTGGGTTTTGTTTTCAACTCCCCGCTTGCGGCCAGGTAAGGCAACAGGGTGAGATGCATGAAAATGCATTGCCCGCGCGGGCGGTCATGGCTGAATTGGCGGATGGCTTCAAAGAACGGCAGACCTTCGATGTCGCCCACCGTGCCGCCGA
>ERZ1740070.275-NODE-275-length-36219-cov-14.307931_pt1 | contig 36219 bp, 31 predicted proteins | sample MGYA00581734_ERZ1740070 | MGnify/ENA primary metagenome ERZ1740070 (study PRJEB43018, sample SAMN04849744) | marine metagenome | isolation source: floating plastic debris | place: Pacific Ocean | collected 2008-09-01 | study: EMG produced TPA metagenomics... | reverse complement strand
TATTGCGTTGGAGGATGTGATGGTGCCGTTTTAGGATGACGGTTGAGTGTTGCGACCTCAACTCTAGTACCGCTTGGCTGAAATAACCTTACTATTTAGAGGATGATAGTCATAGGTATCTAAGCCATGCCAAGACTCGCTGCACCGCCTATCCATTTGGGCGAATCGGAACAGGCCGAATTGGAACAACTCATCCGCCGCCCCAGCACCGCTCAACAGATAGTCCTACGCGCCAAAATTATTCTGCGTGCAGCTCAAGACGAGAGCCATGGAGAAATCTCCCGAGGTCTGGGGATTAGCAAAGAGATGAGTCGGCTGTGGCGTGGACGATGGCGTGAACTCAGTCAACAAGAGGTGCCTGTGTTAGCCCGTTTACAAGATGCCCCTCGTCCTGGCACCCCACCCACCTTCACGCTAGAGCAGATCACCCAGCTCTATGCCTTAGCTTGTGCTCCTCCCGAGCAATATGGTCGTCCTATCAGTCATTGGAGTGCGCGCGAACTGGCGGATGAACTGAGCCAACAAAAGATTGTCGACCGCATTAGCCCCCGTCATGTGGGGCGTTTGTTAGAGGAAGCCGACCTCAAACCTCACCAGAGTCGCTACTGGTTACATCCCCCCCGGATCCAGAGTTCAAGACCAAAGTCGAGGATATCTGTGAGGTCTACGAGCACGCCATTGAGCGAGCCAGCCACGGAGAATTAACCTTTAGTGTGGATGAAATGACTGGGATTCAGGCATTGGAGCGCACAATGCCTGATATTCCGATGAAACCAGGTCGATGTATGAGGGTTGAATTTGAATACAGTCGCCATGGGACCCAAGCCTTGATTGCCTCATTCAATGTCGCGAGTGGCCGCATTGACCAAGCAACTGTAGGCGATACTCGCACTGAGAAAGATTTAGATACCCATCTCAGAGCCCTGCTCAAGCCCCACCCAGACGCCCGCAAAGTTCATCTCGTGATGGACTGTCTCAACACCCATCAATCAGAATCTATGGTTCGGTTGGTGGCTGAGCGAGAGCCTGGTCCAATTGAGTTGGGCGAGAAAGGTAAATCTGGAATTCTTAAGTCGATGGCCACCCGACGAGAGTTTTTAACTACCGAAACGCATCGCTTAGTGGTCCATTTCACTCCCAAGCATTGTTCTTGGCTCAATCAGATTGAGATTTGGTTTAGCATTCTCGTGCGCAAGCTCCTACGACGCTCTAGCTTTAACAGCCAGACTGATCTCAAGACTAAGATTCTTGACTTTGTTGACTACTTCAACCGAACCATGGCCAAACCGTTCAAGTGGACCTACAAAGGTAAACCGCTGACAGCTTAAATAGTTGGCTTACTTAAGCCATCGAGTACTAGTAATGGAGTCAGTTTTCGCAACAACTTTACTGTAAGCCGATGTTCAGTCTTCTACTGTTTCTTCACTTGGTGTTGTAGTACTCTTTTTTTCTTTGATAATTGCATTTATTTCTGCATCAAGAGCAGCTTGTTCCTGTTTTGATTTGGCTGCTTGCGCTCTCTGGCGTTGAGCCTCTTGTGGGTTAAAAATACCATTCACGTAGTTTGCAGGATTTTCTTCCGGGAAGTCTTCAAAATACTCTGACCACTCGCCCATCACTTCCGTCTCCTTGTATGAATCTGCTCTATTTTTAACATACCCCTCATGACTGTCTGGTATGTCGGCTTGCCATCACTGTTCTCTGTTGAAGAGCTTTTGCGATCGCAACCATCCCCAACTCAGCATCCAATCACCCAAAACTGCAGCCTGTGGAGTAATACCATCGGCACAACAACTAGGCCGTCTGGCAGTCTTTTCCTTGAATGTCTTGCGCTAATCGCCATCAGAGCTACTCTCCAGCAGGGACATGGCGAATTACTGAAACATAAATTACAGCCAAAGTCAGACGATTCCAGTTGGGCTGGTTAAGTGTGAATGCTAGACCTCCAACAAGCGCTAACCAAGCCACTGGACCGATCACGAGGGCAATTGCCTGGCTCATTCCCATGTAGACGGCAAACGGTAGAGTAATGCCCAGGGTGCTGGTCAGTCCCCCAAGTACGGTACTGGCCATAAGGTACACTCCAAACCCACTGGCCTTGGCGGCGGCCATGGCCCCACCAGTCAGCAGCAGCCTGTCTACTCTGGGGTCATTACTGCTACGCTTCATCTTCATAACCGCTTGCTCTCGTTGTTCTGGAGTCAGCCGGTCAAACATATATTGAAAAACCTTAGCGACCACAGCCGTTTCGATTTCGTGAGTCTCTAACTGCTTCCAGCGTCGTCCCTTGAGGGGTGCTAACCAGTCGATACCAATGTGATCGGCGACATCAGTACGACTTGCTTCCACGATTCGTCCCAAAATAGCTGCCCAATACTGCCTGCCCTGAGATAGCGGATATGGTTACATAAGGTATCTGCATCGCTACCAAAGTTAGAGCCGGTTAGTTTCCCAAGATTGTGACGATGTTCATGGGTAGTGCTTTTGACAATATTTTTGAACTCACGCAGGGACATAGCAGAACGGCTTCAGTATAGGTAAAAGGTGTATCTGTTCTGGTATTTGCAGCCTTAGCTGACTAGCTCTTTGAGTGAGCTTGCTTAACCCTTCATGGGGGAGTGTTTACTATCAGGGACATAGCCTCATTGGAGGACGGTAACAGTATCACCACCAATTGCCCTCTGCTCCTCTATGCTATGGAGGCTTTGCGATCGCAACCCATCCACCATCAAAACCAGCCACGTCGCACATCGCTACGCCGTGGACGGTCGTTGATCGCTACGTTGCTTCGCCGGAGAGGTTGCGCCTACGCCATTACCAGGAGCTTGGGAGTCTGTATGGAAACTTTCAGTATATTTTTTATCTGGTGTGGGCGTAATATACTGAGAATTTCCATATGAGCTGAATATAGATATGTATCGATAACCGCTATAGTCAGATGTGTTCTCAACAACTAGGCTTCAGCTTTATAAAGCAATGGTTAGAGTTTGGTGTGACGAGACCGGATGCATTCCTAAATAATATGTCTTAGCTAAACTTGGGAAGAATCCTACGTTGGGCAAATAATGTTGATGAATGGTGTCCTTAGGGGATTATAGATATAAAAATGTTCACGCTCTCTACTTATTTGATAAGCGTAGAAGAATAAGATGAAAGGAAAGCCTCTCTCTCAAGCCCAAGCCAAACTTAAACTAGCTCTAACTCAAGCAGAAGCAGATACTGTTTCGAACAGTGACTTGTATGTAATGCTACAAGAACTAGGATTGCCGTCTGAGGTAGCTTTGAGATTGCATCAACTTATCAGTTATACACAGCAGATAGGGGATAAAATTTTCAGTATAGGAAAAATTATTGTCATCAAAATCATTGATTTTATTAAGGCGCATCCTAATCTCTTTGTTGGTGCTGCTCTAGGTGCAGCTGTTGGAAGCTTAGTGAATGCTGTGCCTGCTTTAGGTCCAATCCTATCCCCCCTAGCCACTGCAATTGCATCGGCTTTCGGCGCGGTTGTTGGGCATCGAATGGATAAAAAAGGAAAGAAAGAAGAGGTTTATGAAGGCATTATCGGGCTCACCGAGAATGCAATAGAAATAGCTAAAGTTTTTTTTGAGCTTTTGATAGAAATTTTTTCTACGGTTTATAAATCTGAGTTCGTAGTCTAGGCTGGATGATTTTAGATTTGCGAGGTTTTCGATGTTAAAGCGTGATAAGAAGCCAACAAAAAAGCAATTGCTTAATGCGATCAGAAAACTAGAGGAAAATCCAAATGACAAGCTTAGAATTTTAGGCGACATTGGTATTACCAGTCTTGGAGCTGTTGCTGCTGGTGGAGTTGTTTCTGCGATCGGTGTTCCTGTATCTATTCCGGTTATAACAGCACTTACCGGTTACGTTGTTATAGGGGCTACTCCAATTGGTTGGGTTGCTGGTGCAGCGGCTGCAGGAGGTGCAGCGGCTTATGGAGTATCAAGATTAATAAAAAATGGTGCTGAGATAGAGGGAAAGAAAAAAGAACTGCTTTCACAACTCAAAGAGAAGCTGAAGGATGTTGAAATAAAAGAAAGAGCCTCTAAGATTTCAGATGACGACAAGACTAAATTTTTTATACTTCTTAAATACCCATTAGAAATGAATTGGATTGGTCCAGAAGAGGCTCAATCTTTAGTATCGGCTGTTGAGAATGGGCAAATCCCCTTGAGTCAAGCTTATCAATTGATTCAAGATATCACTAAGGCAGAAGGTAAAGATCCAGCTAATCCTAAGTCGAAACTATCTGCTAAAGATTCAAGTCAACTAAACTTACTGAAAGAGCGCTTGATATCGTTACTCTATGGTGACGAAGAGCAGCAAAGCCGTCTTATCAATCAGGCACATAGTCAGTATCCTCACAAATCAGAAGTGGAACTTTACGAAATTGTGATTACAAAGCTGCTTAGAGATCGTAACTAGCCTCTTGACAAGAAGAGGTAACTGGCCTAAGTTCGATGGGTAAAACGAAAGCTCTTAGGATGTAATTTAGTTAAAAAAGCCTATGCATGCTGACCGCCGAGAAGTTAGTTATAGGCATTAAATGTTATATCTGCAATGCTTGATACGCAACGTTCAGATTTGACTAATGGTACCACGCGCAGCGATTCAAGCCCTTCTAGAATTTGCGATCGCACCCACCTCGCCCAAGTGTATCCAACTGTCCCAAAATGCACAGCGTAGTTTTCATTGGGGCTGCTGCGCCTGAGGGCGCAATGATTGTAGCATGAGTTTCCCAACCAAAGTGAAGCTATCCTCTATGGCAAGTTAATCACGCATGTCTTCTGTTCTTTCTCTCGACAACTCGTAATCTCATCTTTATTTTGTTGTCGCAGATGGGACCAGTAGATCATATTGCTTTGCCCCCCGAAGAGACTTATGTTTTGGAGCTTTCCCTGTTCCAAGCCATTTAACCGTCCTATCGACCAGCCCAAGCAGGCCATTCCACCACTGTACAGAAGCGCTATCACCAGTGTTACCCATTGCACTAACGGCCGGTCAGCGCTCAAAGCTTTGGTCTGCTGAATTTCGGTCTCGAGATGGCTGAGGTCGGACTTCAGTTCCTGTTTGCTGGGTAGATCGGACTGCAGTTGTCGGATCGAGTCTTGCATCAGCATGATGAATTTCCCGGTCTCCGCTTGCATTTGCGTCGACGATTCCTTGGATAGCTCGACCAATGTCCTGTAGTAGTTGGCGAGCTTGGCGTAATTGGAGGCCGTCTGTTCCACCCCCTGACTGGTGGAGCGGAGAAACTTCAGGAGTTCGATGTCGATGTCTTTCCATGCCTTCATCTCCTCGGCCAGGTCGGCCACGGGCTTGAGTACGGTAATCAACGGATCATCGGGGTCCACACCCATGGCCCCGGCTAAGCGTCGCTGCTCGTCGGTAATCGTATTCATGGCGTAATGGCTCCCTACATGCTGGGCAAATATCCGGTGGATTCAAAGGCGGCATAGGAGGAGCGCAGATAGCTTTTCACGGCGGCCTGCTCCACTACGCCAAAGCCTTTCCCTCGATGATGCAAACTGTCGGCATAGGTGAGCCGCTGCTGGAGGACGGTACTGGCCACCCGCACCGGTAACTTGGGTAGCTCAATCACAGGCGTTTGGGTTTCACGAATCAATACCTGCAGGTCATCGGACTCCTCAAAGAAGGTCCAATCGCCATACTTGAGGTTTTTCACCACCACATGGGGAATGCGTCGGTCAAAGGAAGACAGGGAAATCTCTAAACTTTTGAGGCTGTCAAACTCGCCCGTGACCACAAACCACTTCACCAGCTCGATGTGGTTGTCGGCGGCCAGGGTGAGAATGTCATAATCCCGCAGCCATAGCCGAAAGGCTTCATAGACCGTGGCCGGTAGATTCACGACGGCTGACTTCTGGGCATCGACGACGGCATTTACAATGGCATTGGCCCTGGCCCCCATAGTTTCATCCTCAGAGAACTGGGCTACCATGACATCGGAATAAATGCCCTTAAAGTCTGGGCTATTCACATCGGCTTCCACCCCGATTACCGGCTGTTGCCGATCCAGGAACCATTGATAGAGGGTGCGGCAAAGAACGCTTTTACCCACGCCCCCCTTATTGCCATCGGCAAAATGAATCCGATGATTCACCCGACGATTCACGCTGGGATTCACCTCAGCGTTCACCGTTGAATTAACGCTATCGTTCCCCTCACTAGTTCCGTTGGCGTTATCGGCAGATGTATTCGTTGATGATTTTGTACGTTTCCGTGTGGTGACAGTCATCGTCATCCCCCTAGTATGCGGTTTTCACCTCATCAAATGGTTCTGGCAATACCCGTTTTTTGGTAACCGTCTGAGACGGTGGTGTATTGCTAGAGGATTTCTCCACCGCAGGTTTGGGTTGGCTATGCCTACGGTTTCGTTTAGATGACCCTGACGTTTTTTGGGTAGACCCCTGGCGTTCTCGCTTGAGCTTGAGCATGTATTGCTTCAAGCTACCTGCCGAGATATCGATACCCGATTTCCCTAACCGTTTTGCTACTTCGCTGTAGGTGTGGTTTACCAGGGCGGCCTCAATATCCTCAAAGAGCACCGCCACCGCTTCACGCTTGTTGAAGTGGGTACGAGGTTCTTTGGCGAGGGCCGCAAGTTCCTGTTGGCAATCCGCAATGGTGTCAGCAGAGTAAACAGTATCGGACATGGCAGGAGATAACCAGAGCTTTTCCCAGGTTGAGTGGCATTCCCAGATTGCTACGTAAAAGTACGGAATCCCTTAATTATTGAATTAACTTTAGTTGCCACGATATTTGTTCTTTAGAACCTGGTAGCTAGTGGTGTTCACATTGTTGTTTCTAGAGCGTTTCTCAAGCATTCACTCAGCGGTTAACGAAGCTATTTCCCGATAGTTACCGTTTGTGTTTCCTAAAGTGTTTTCGAGACAACGCTTTTGAAAACTCTCTGTAGGGATTCTGGTTGATGGCTGCGCTGATAAACCATGGATTAACTATCAGGATCCTTGGATAGCCGTTTATTGATGAGGCTTGAGGCCTAGTGTGAGAATGTTCGTAGTTAGTATCTATTCACGCGAATTCCCATGATTCACACGATTCCCAGGCATTCCCATGATTCATAGGAATGCCTGGGAATGGGGAGAATACTATTCACGCCAGGATTTACGACGGGTGTAACGTTTCTCGTCTAACTCTGTTGTGGTGTAAACGAATGTAGCGACTCTGTTGAAACCTCCTGATGGTTTCTGTGAGATCAGTAGGAAGCCATGGGAGCTGCGCCCCGTCCAGGGCCGTGTAGGATTCACGCCAAATTAACAATGGACGGAGCTACGCGGTTCAGACATTACGCCCAGGCTGGGCAGGCCTAAACGGAGAAAACCTCATTAAATCCCTGTAGGTAAAGCGCTTTAACGATTCAAACCCTGAAAATCTCTCAGAACTCTATTTCTGTCGTTTTTCCATCTACCGCGCCATGCTGTCCATTGCCAATGTGTCAGCGGCCCAGGCCGAAAATTACTACGACGCTGACGACTATTACACCCGAGATTTGGACGATGCCGATACCGGCACCTCCAGCGCCACCTGGTATGGAAAAGGCGCAACTGCGCTTGGGTTAACCGACGACTTTAACCAATCTACTTTCCAACAATTGCTCCATGGTGAAGGCCCGAATGGAGAATCCCTTCATGCCCGCAAGATCGATCCAGACCATCATCGGGCGGCCACCGACTGCACCTTTTCTGCTCCCAAAAGTGTCTCCATTGCCGCGCTGATTCAGGGCGATACCCGCGTGCTTGCGGCCCATGACCAGGCGGTCAGAACAGCCCTATCGGTTCTCGAAACTCGCTATGCTCAAACTAGGATTCGTCGGCTCCAGGGAGAACGGGAACGGGTGACCACCGGCAATGTGGTTAGCGCCATTTTTCGCCATGAAACCAGTCGTGAACAGGATCCCCAACTCCACAGTCATTGTGTGCTGATTAATGCCACCCAATTAGACAATGGCCAGTGGCGCAGCCTGAGTAACGAAGCGATTGTGGCCCACCAAAAACTGCTGGGGGAAATTTACCAAAATGAGCTGGCCTATCAACTGCGCCAGCATGGCTATGACATCACCCCGACAGCCACTGGTCAGTTTGAATTAACCGGCTATGGTTCTGAGTTACTCAATCCCTTTTCCACCCGCACCCAGCAGATTGAAACGTACCTGGAAAGGTGGGAACAGACGCTGACCGAAACCGGTGGTGCTCCCCTCCACCGCAGTCAACAAAAACAGGCCACCCTCGACACCCGTCGTCGTAAAACGACTGTGCCCCGTTCAGTGTTACTTACCAGCTGGGCCGAGACGATCCAGGCCCAAGGATTGACCCTGCCGGAAGTGCCCACCCAGGACATCGACCTGAGCCAATTCAGTCAAACCGCTGCCCATGCCGTTGCCACCCTGGGTCTGGATCATGCTGCCGAACGGGAGAGCGTTTTTAAGCAGGCCAAAGCCGAACGATTTGCTCTGGAACATGGCCTTGGTCAGCAACGGTTTGCCGATCTCCATCAGGCCCTGCAGCACCATCCCAACCGTATTGTTATTGATGACCAACGGCTCACCACCTATACCGCCCTGGAGCGAGAACGAGAAACGATTCAGATGATGGTGGGCGGCCAGGGCCTGGTGGACCCAATTGCCACATCGGAGGAGGTCAATCAGCGCCTGAGTGATGCTTTAAGTCTTACTGCTGGTCAGCGTGAAGCTATTTTGCTGTCGGCGACTACGTGCGATCTCATCATCGCCTGGCAAGGTGTCGCGGGTTCCGGTAAAACCCACAGCCTCAATCTCTATGCCCGCATTGCCCAGGACCAGGGGCATGACGTTACCGGCTATGCCCCCAGCGCCCAGGCCGCGAATGTCCTCCACCAGGACACCGGCATCCCCACCGATACCGTGGCCCACCTGCTCCACACCCCAGATCCAGATGCCTCTAAACTCAACCGCTCGTCTAGAAAATCCCCCATTTGGATCGTGGACGAAGCCGGACTATTGAGCGCTAAAGATGCCCATGCCCTGCTGCAAAAAGCAGAAGTCCACCAGGCCCGCGTTGTTCTTGTGGGAGACACTCGGCAACTCTCTGCCGTTGAAGCGGGAAACCCCTTCAAATCTCTCCAAGAAGCAGGCATCCAAACCGCCATCCTCAACCAGTCCCGCCGCCAACAAACCGAGGTCCTCAAGACTGCTGTTCACCACATTGCCCAGAGGGATATTCCCACCGGCATCCAGCAGTTAGACGAAGCCGGATTTATCCAAACCGTTTCCCTGGATGATCGCGTTAGTGCTCTGGCCCAGGACTACCTCAGCCTTACCCCTGCCCAGCGTAAAAAAACACTCATTCTCAGCGGCACTAATGACGACCGCCTGGCCATTACCCAAAAACTTCGTCATGCCCTGCAACAAGAAGGTCGATTAGAGCCTGACCGTTTTACCCTGCAATCCCTACGTCCCAAAGACCTGACCCAGGCCCAGGCCCGCTATGTCAGCCACTATGCCATCGGCGATGTGATTGTCCCCGTAAGAAACTACCCTCGCCATGGCCTGGAGCGTCACCAGCGCTATACCGTCACCGCCATTGCGCCCACCCATAATCATCTAATTCTCCAAGCCCCGAACGGCCAAACTCTCACCTTTAATCCTGTCCAATGTGCCAAGAAAACCAGCTACCGCATCCAACAGCTTCCCATTGCCGTCGGCGATCAACTGCGTTGGACCCGCAATGACCGCGATCTGGGTATCCGCAACGGGCAACAGTTCACTATCACTGCCCTCAATGATCAGGGCCAGACCCAGATTCTCACCCCAGACGGCACCACCCGCAGCCTCAATCTCAGGGGCCATCAATATATTGACTATGGCCTGGTGAGTACCACCTATAGCAGCCAGGGCAAAACCGCCGAGCGTGTCCTGGTTGTCACCGACAGCACCCTCACCCAAGAAGCCTTTTACGTCGCCGTTTCCCGAGCCAAACGCCACCTGACCATTTACACCCCTAACAAGGACGATCTACTCCGCACCGCCCAACGCAGCCGAGCGAACCAAAACGCCAGCGACTATTTGCCCCTCTACCAGGTAACAACCCACCATGGCCAGACCCCGCAAACCCCAACCTCAACCTCTGACTGTCGAGATGACGGAAGGCGCATTGGAGAGCGCCTTGCTCGCCAGCTTACAACCGCTATACGCCGAGATAGCCGAGCTGAAGACCCAGCTAGCCGCCTCACTCGAATCACAGACCGCCTCACAGCAAGCCTTGACCCAGGTAATCACACTACTTCAACAATTCGACAGTCGCCAGACCCAACACTTCCAGAGCTTACTCGACAGTTTGCAGCTGCCCTACGGCACCGACGACAGCAGTTGGTCTTAACCCAACAAGACCGGCAGTGGTATGACCACTATGCAGCACAACAATCAGGAGTGAAGCCTCACCAGCAGGACCTGATGATTGCGCATCAGGTCCTGCTGGTGCAATGTGGGTCTGATGGGCAACCCACCCAGGCGCAGCTGCGGAAAACGACCCGTATTTTGTTGCAAGGGCCAACGGCTCGATGGCTACGTCAGGAAGAGAGTCGAACGGCGGCTACAGATTATGTCAGGCTGCAGGTAAATGTGGCTGTGCAACAGCGAGTCAATGCTGCTCAGTATCGAGAACAACAACAGCGACAATTAAGGATAGATATGGAACGATAGAATCAAGGATCTCTTCGAGTATGGATGAGTTTAAAGATGATTTTCACTTCGAGCTCTTGGCCTATTTTGGATACTATCGGCGAAATATTTAAAGTGAAAATCTCTGAATATTTTGCCAATATAAGGATTGAGACTCTAAATAACAATTTGTAGAACTCATACGATAAAGCCATACTTTTCTCTTAGGAACTTCTTAAGTTTTTCGCTAGGTTCTTCGCCATAACAAGAAGCAATGACTTTTCCGTAGTTTTCTAAGTCAATAGTTTGACTTGAATCTAAAGCAGCAAGAAAGCGTCTTTCTTTGCTTTGTTCGACCAAGACGAAGTAGTAAGCCCAATGCCCAGTACTATCTTTTGCCTTAATCTTGTGAATCTCACTGCCTCGATTGGCAATCTGTTTATCTACATAACTGACTTCACTGGCGCTGTAAGATCTTTTTGAGAAGAGTGCTTTTGATAGCGGCCATTGAGTTATCTTGTAAGTCATTGTGCTGATTCGCATTGAGACTTGGTCACCAGGGGACATCTTTTTGAATAATCCCCACATCATTGCTTTTGATAGACCTAATGCCGCAGCATAGCGCACTTCTGCGTCATGGTGACTTAGCATCGACTTAAGAGCTTTCCGCCCTTCATTTGATTGAACACCTGCTAGTGTGCAGGCGCAGGCGTCAAGGTGTTGCGATATCGATATATTAGAATTTGTGTCGATCAACTTCCTTAGAATGTCAACATTGCCTGTTCCTATCAGGGCTAAAAAACAACGTTCTGAGAAGTCATAGATTTTATCTACATTCTTGTGAGTTTCTAGGCCATCCATTAACGTCGAAATAATTTTCGGTTCTTCTAGGAACACTAAGTACACCAGAGCCTCATTGCGCCGGAACCAATCATACAGGTCATTCTCAAAAACTTCTAGTAACGGGTCTACCATCTGAGAGTCAAAATAACCTAGTCGCCCAAGTGAGATCGCACCTGAAAATCGAACCGCTACAGGTAAATTTGGTGAAAGCAGTGTCTCTATTGCTCTGATATCTTGTGTTGAGGCTGTCATCAAAGTCTTTGGCAAGAGACAGTGCGGCCTTTCCCCGTCGGCTACAACGGCCCATTCATACATCCAATCTGTCTGTCCAACAACAGTCTCGTCAGGACTACAAACGCTTAAGATTTCAGCAGCCCAACTACGACTGAATGTATCTTGATGGGTATCCGAGATAATAACTCTTAGGGTAGCTAGCTCTACCTGTGTAAACTTATAAAGTGTATATGGGTTTCCTGACCTCGCTGATGTAATCCAGCCTAAGGCCCACATGGCTGCAGTCGAAACGGCATTTCCGGCTGGCCTTTCGACTGCAGCATACAACAGGGTCTTAATTGTTTTTCTTAAAAGCTCTTCTGACAAAAAATCTAGTGATAGACTTTCTGAAGAGTTGTGTATTTTATAGAATAATTCCGTTAATTTAAGACCTGCGCTAACGCGTGCTTCTAGCGGGTTCTGAACAGTTATCTGATTAAGTAATAATATTAAAACTTGGGCGGCATTCTCCTTTGAAAGTTCTTCGTTATACGATGTTACTAAAACACACCCTACCCGGCTGCGTTGAGCATTTTTAGTTTGAATGTAAGTCATTAGTAGATAGCTGTGCCACTGTGGTCCATAGCTTGACTGTCCCACCGCATAGACAGCTTCATCCATTAGAGTGTTTCTTTTAGCGTCGGCTCCATCGAACTCTCTAAAGTTGTGTACAGCTGACTCAAAAACAGCACGAACTGTTTCGTCTTTTAACTTTGGTGCTTCTACCAGGCACTGTAGTGCAAAAACAGATAAAGCGCGTGCTTTTTCGGATGTAGCGTCTTTCTTAGGCAACAGCAATAGCAATGCATCATCAGCAGTGACATAATTTGAGTTGGGTAATCCACTGGACAGTTCTTTATATGAGCTGAGTTCGGATATACAGAAACGAACAACTTCTTGCCATTGCCCTGCGGCCACTGGTTCTGTATAAATTCCAGATCTAAACGACTCAATTTTTCGTTCAACAGTGTTTAATCTGTTAACCTGTTGGTTCAGTTGCTCTAGAATGCCAACACCGCTTTCACTAACCGATCGATTATAGTCACCGCGGCTATGTATGATAGCCTGAGCCGCAAAGTATTCCTGAAAGGATTGATGAAAAAACTGAATCATCCGGCGCTCATATCCTCTATGGTCTATTCTGCTGGGTCCAGCGATATTAAGTATTCCGAGCTGGTTGATTGCCGCATCTAGCCATTCACCCGGCGATCGCCTTTGTAGGTCAGATTCTTTTATCTCAGCCCGTCTTACTTCCTCAATCGCTTCTATTACCCGAGTCTCTGGCCAGTACTGATCTCCCTCCAAACGCATACAGTAAGCAAGATGCTCTAAGTAGGGATAGACCTCGTTGACTGTCAGTGGTAGCCCTTGCCCCTTCCGTTGACGTACGATCATAAGTTCTAAGGCTCTACGATAGACGTCTGTACGATAAGCAGGTAGTTCTCTATCAAAGGAGAACATTTGTGCAATGAGACCTAGTAAAAAAATATTTTCGCAAAGCTTAGCAACTTTCCGCTCTTTACAAACTAAGTTCTCCAATCGTTTTCTGATATCAGCGCTATTCTGCAGTCCAGATATTTCGCTAACTAGACTTGCCCATAGTTCAACAAACCGTTTCTTATGGTTGACTGACAACGGAGCCACGGTGAAGTGCTTGAAACGGTCTAGCACTGATTGAATTGCTCTGAATCCAACGACCCTAGAAGTCAGTATCATTGGCATTTCAGGATATAGTTGAGCCTGTGCTGATAGAAACTTGGCAAGTCTCTGTCTTGCTGTTTCCGTTGGAATTTCGTCTAAGCCATCGACTAGAAGTAAGACCTGGTTTGCGGCTATTTGCTGTTCTAAAACGTCTGATAATACCTGTACTTGTTTCTGACTATAACCAAGCTGCTGGAGCTGATAACGGACTAGCCCCAGCAGTCCTTCGACTTGATGCATGCCTAGCAAATCTCTGCAAGTCAAAGTAATCGGTGTCCAGCGTTTTTGCACGATGCAGGTACGAGCAAGATAGGACAATAGCGTTGTTTTTCCACAGCCAGGATCTCCTGTGATCACGATTCGACTGCTTGAACGTAGCTGGCTTTGTATTTGATCGCTTTCCTCTTCTTCCTGGCTGACATAAAGGCGAACTGCTCTATCGTAAAGAAGTGCGCTAGTAAAGCTATCTCGCAGCATCCATTGTGTGTCTTCTACCTCTATCCATGCAGTTGCTTGTCGCCCCTTCAGTGGTGCGTAGTTAAGCATTAGAGGAAGATCAACATAAAGCTTTTCAATAGGTAATGAAATAGACCTGCCGCGATGATTTAGCAAGGGTAATTTCATAAAGGCGTGACGCTTAGACTCTTGAGCAAGATATGTCTTTAGTACCTCGCCGCCATCAGGATTTAAATGAGAAGAAAGTATTTTAAGCCATTGCTGAGTCTGAGTTGCTGTCTCCTGATTTAGTGTACGTAAGTTTGGGAAATAAGTGAATATGACAGTGGTGGGGATCAGAAAACCACCTAAATCTGTTGAACGGTTTCTTGTCTGACTGATTAGCCCACAAACTTTGCCCGTCTCATTATTTAATGCTGGCGAACCACTGTGTCCTGGACGAACTTGTCCAGCTTGAACCTTAATCAGCGTCGTATTGTTCTCATTAACTTTGCCTTCACAGCGAACTGTGATGGAGCTTCCGTTGGGAAAGTAATCAGAATAGCCATAGGCATAGAGTCGATCAAACGGATTCACCGCCTCGTCTAGAAAAACACAAGGAGGGTGCATTTGAGGAGAAAACTCAACGTTTAGCAAAGCCAAATCAATCGGCCCTTGGTAAATCTCGATAACTCTTACGGTCTCACTCGTCTTTCCCTGCCATGTCACTGCAATGGTCGAATCGGCATGTCCTTTTAGAACATGGGCACAAGTAACGACTCGACAATCCGCTACAAAAAAGCCTGTACCGCTACTGCCGGATTGTACTACGGCAATTTTTACTGTGCAAAGTGAGAGTAAGTCGTAGAGGGAAGTTGCCATGGGCTCTCAGGTACTTTGCAGCCTTAGTTGGTCTCCTTTTTATCTTCTGACTGGTTCGGTAGCTTGCCGGGTGCCAGATTTTCCCACTCAAGCGTAATTTCTACGTTAGCATTACCTGTCCCCCTGACCAAAGCAGCCATCAGGCTACCTTGGTCTATTCCAATAGCTAGACCATATTTTATGGTGGCTTTATCTGGACGCACTTTCTGAATAGCATCAGCGTATAGGCGAGAGAGCTGAGCAATTGTTCTAGTTACGGAATTAAAGGAAAGAGAACCTATCCCGACTTCTTCACGTCCGGTAGCTATCACTTCCACCTTTGCAACGACTCCCTCTCCTAAATCAATCGGAACTAGTTCAGTTTGAGTATCAGACTGCATTATCTATCACTTCCTTTTCTTCAAACGGGGGATATCCAGCGCCATTCAACCATAATGGTCTTCCAGATGTTCTTGTTGATAATTCCCTATTCTTGCTGCCAAAAGTGCTTGTACCTGATTGGAGGATGCGCAATAGAGGACATTCGAAGGCTCTCTGCAAAGTCGCTTTTATACTTGTATGACTTCTTAAAAAGCTTCTAAGCAGCTGGCAGTAAGGCTATTGTTAAAACCGCAAAGATCCCAAAAACAATACCCAACATCAGCCATAAGACCTGACTTCTTCCCTTCTTCTGCGCAATCTGCATCGCAACAAAACCCATAGCCATCCATAGTAGAAGGATTAACATAATTCTAGCTCTCGCTTTGATGTTGTATACATTCTCTATTTCTATCCGTCGGCAGTGAAGGCACTGACCTAGTCTCACTTTTAAGGCATGGCCACCTCCACAACTAACGTGTCTAGTTCACTTCGAATGGCATCTAGTTTCCTTCCCAAAGAAGAAAGTTCCTGAATCTTCTGATCCACGTTAGCTTTCCCTTTCTTCTTTTCTGCTAGTACTGAGTTGATTTGCTCCTGTACGCTCTGAACCTCTCTTCCCAGTCCCTGATTGAGCTTTTCTTGAATGTTGGCTAACTGCTCATCAACTGACTTGACTACTGCATCGCTTCTACTATCAGCAGAGTCAGATAGCGATTCAGCGAAACGCTGTCCAACCTGCTCCTTAATCTTCGCATTTGTGGATTTAGTAGAGATTAATCCTTGAATAAATCCACCACTGGCTAATGCTGGAATTAGGATTAACGGATTTAGCCCTGCCAAAGCGATTGTTATAACTGCGATTCCAACTTGGGGAAGAATGCTTTTAGCCATTTCCTGATAGCCAAAAACAGCACCGATGCCAGCTGAGCCCACACCACCAATCACAAACCCACCTGCAGCTGAAAGGACTCGCTCTATTGCACCGATTTGTCTAACACCAACACTATCAATAGATACGGAGCTACCCGAAACTCGCAGCATCAAATTATCCACCTTTTCTACAAAGGCAGACGTTTTCTCATCTAGTTTTTGAATCAGACTATCAACATTGCTCATCACCAAGGGTTGAAGGGTATTCTTCTGCCAATCTGCCAACTCCTTTTCGACCTTAGTCGAAAGATAAGCGGATACCTCTTCTGCTAACTTTTCCGCTTGAGCTACTGTTCCTTCTGTAGAAATGAAATTTACTGTGTTTTCAGCATCATAGTCTGCAACCCAATCGGGAATGAGCTGTGGAAGATCTCTGTAAAAGCTCGTGGCGGCGGCCTTGACCTCGGCTCTGGTCGTTCTTCTGGTGTTATTGATAGAATCTATGATTTGACTTCGCTCAATTTCCAAACGGCGTAACGGGGCTTTAGCCTCTTCAACTCGCTCTTCGAGGGTGTTTAAGTCCTCCTTTAACATGGCCTCCCGCTTTGGCATTGTACGTCTTGCAGCACTCATTGTCATTTGTAACTCGCGCGCAGGTCGCAGGATTTTGACCTTGCCTTTCTCTCTTGATAAGAAATTCTCTAATGCCTGTTCAACTTCGACGATGCCGGATTTGCTAACTCGTTCATCGTCTCTATCGATCCGTCCTTCTAATCCATCTAACGCGCTGATGAAAAACACATGCTCTTCACCTTTATTTGTATGGCATGCTAATTTAGATAGACCGTATTTTCGGATATCTTCTTTCTCTTTTGAGCGGATCATATTGAAGCGATTGCAGATAAAGAAAATGTCTTCGTGCCCTGTTGGCTTTAATATATTCTCAATAACGTCTAGCTCTGATCTGGCTGCCAGAGCTTCGCATGAAAGTACAAACAAGACAGCATCAACGGTGGATAAATAATCCATCGTCACTTTTTGACGAATGTCGTGTTCGTTCAGACCTGGTGAATCGATAATTTCGACGCCACTTCGACACAAGGGTAAGGGCCAGAAAAGTTCTACTTTATCGTACTGGCTGCTAGCGATCTCACGAACGTCATCTTTGATGACAACATAGTCTTCTAGCTGTTCTACAGGCACTTCTAGAGGCTCCTGTTTCAGGGCATCTCCAGTTTTTGCTGGATATAATAGTGCCCGCTTCGACTCGCCCCATTTAACTTCGTTAATAATGGCAGTACAGGGTCTAGCATAAGCTGGTAAGATTTCATCTCCCAGCATCGCGTTAATAAAGGTGCTTTTACCACGCTTGAACTCGCCGAGAACTAGTACTTTAAAGGTGTCGGACTGCACTAGCTTTTCTAAAGCAACCAACTTTTTTTGAAACTCAGACATCTCCAAGCTTCCCAGCACTGGTTCAAGTTCTCTAATCAGGGTTGCCAGTGTTTGTTGTCTCTTCTGAAAAAGTTCGTACTGTTGATAGCTTGATTGAACCATTACTAACTTTTACCTCCTATGTTTGTAATATCTTGTCAGCGAGTGTATTACGAAAAAAGATTAAGCTGATAAGGCAGTAGTAATCTCATGCTTGAGTGCTAGAGCTTGCTCGTTAAGATGAAAGTAACGAGCGTTAGCAAAATCATCGCTGTCGTCATCTTTTTCCAAAACCGACTGACGGGCAGACTGCCATAGCACTTGTTCTTTAGTTATCTCATCTATTAGCTGCGCGTAGAGCCACTTCAGCCGGTTTGAAACCTGAGTGCAGTACTCATCAGCAACCCGTTCTAGATTGTGCACTAACTCTTTAGAGAGTAGCTGTCTCTGTGCCTGTACCTTTTTGTGGATAAACTGATCGCTGAATACCCAGGCCGCTGCGCTAACGACAACACCAACCGGCCCGCCAAATACATAACCGCAAACAGTCGTTGCACTACTAGCTAGCCTAGTAAGCAATGCATATTGACGCACGTCTGTTAGCTGTAACTGACTCAGATCTAGATTTAGCTTGACGCCAATGGGTAGCCCTGTATCCTGCTGAGAAACCTCTCTAGAAAATATGCGAACCACCTCGTTCTGAACCCAATCAAAATCTTTATCAAGTTCAGTCAAAACGTCTCTGCTTAGCTCTGTACCTAAATTCAACAGTTCACGTCTGAGTTGAAAAGGGAGTTCTCGCTCCCACCAGCTTTTTAAGTCGCTTACTTCTTCTAGTGCGAACATGTAATTCTCTATCATTTCTGTTTTTGAGTGCATCACCTTTTCTCTAAGTCGCTCTGAACGATACAACCTGCGGTGCTCTATTTCTAGGCGAATATTTTCCCATTCGAGTGACATCTCTGCGGTTTCTTGCTGAGCCTGAATAAGAGCTCTTTCTCTCTCTGCAGCACTCATCCTGGCTGATTTAATAGCCAAGTCGCACAGACTTGTTATCTGTGTAAGATGATCTAATAGCTGCATTGCAACCTTTCGGCTACGCCAGAGCCTCCGGTGTCCTCGAGCAACCATGACCTCGATTTTCTCTCGAATAATTGCAAGTGCATCGGTTTGCAAACCCTTTGGTGAATCAGGTATGAAATCAGGCTCTATCGGTGGAATTGGTTCAACTGGGATCTCAGAAGAAATTGCAGCAACTCGATCTCGCACGACACTTAACAATCCGTCTTGCTCTACTGGTTCAACGGTATCCAGTTTAGAAACAGCAACTAGTACATTAGATACGTGCCGTCCAAGTATTTCTTGCTCTAGAAAAGCAGCTTCGGTCAGACTGACGGGTAGAGTCGCACTAACTAGAACAATGGCTGCATCACAGCGGCTCAATACATCGCTAAGTAGGGTAGTACGGTCACTGTTTAGATCCCCAGCACCCGGTGTATCAATCAGCTCTGTATCAATGGTTCGCAGCCAAGGGTTATTGATGGTTAGACGTACTTGAGTGAGCTCTTGTTGACGCTCTTCTGTATCAATAGCCAATAGTTCTTGCCAGGAAGATGTATTGATTGGTTTAGTGACCCACCCTTTAGATGTGCTAATCTCTAGCTTCTCTGAAGAGCCGTTAGTAATCGAAATTAACATGCCCGTCGTTGGTCGAGCACTCACGGGAAGCAGATCCCGCTGTAAAAGACGATTAATTAAAGTACTTTTACCTCTGCTAAATTCACCCACAAAAGCCAGTCTAAAGCCTGGAAATTGCCACCGAACATCAAGTTCTGCGAGAGCGTCTGCAATTTCATCACAGTCTGCTGTTTCGGCAATCTCTAAGCATCTTTGAATCCAGGGCTTAATGTAAGCATCTATGTCATAGATTTCATCTATTGCTGGCTCTATTGGAAAATGCTCGTTTGTTTTGACCTTTTCTGTCACCTCAGAAGTTCCTAATATATCGACAGCAAGCTGGCGGCTGTCATAACTATAGTCTCTGCCTTCTTCAGCTATACCATTTAAATTGAGATCGCCTTTCTTCGTCTTATCTCCGTCGGAGGAATCTGGCTCCACTGAAGAGATTTCTATCTTTCTAGGTAATCCTGAAAAAATATCTTCATGCATTGTTTATTTCCCCTACGAAGTTTTCCATTTCAGCTAACAAAGCCTGCTTTTTAGAGAGCGCTAGCTGTCTTTCTTCTAGCTCGGTAAGATCTACCTGAATCGATGCTTGTAGCTCATTGAGATGCGCTAGCTCGATTTTCTGTTGGTTAAGGATTCCTTCGACAATTGTCTTGTATTTCTGAACATATGCATCAATACGTTGCTTTAGGGCAGTATTTAGACTTTGAGTATGCTTTTTTTCTGTCGCCTGTACCTGCTGATGGATCGTGTCAAAGTACTTTTCGATACTAGGTCTTAGCTGTTGCCATAGTTGTTGTTTGCGTTCGTCTAAAGAAGGTGTGAACAATTTAGATGCCCAGGTTCCTGCTGCGAGCCCGACTAACGACCCTACACCTGGAAGCAGAACGGTGCCAAGAGCTAAGCCAGCGGCAGCTCCCAGCCCCATTTTAGTTCCATCACCGCTGTCTAATTCCTTTGTTAGCGTTCGAGCAGATACTGTGATGTTAGAGGCATTGACTGTAAAGTTGTAGTGATTGTCAAAGTCCGGTTCGACATCACCACCAATAGATTGCAGGCGTTTGTAAACTTCTGAAAACTTGTGATCAAACGTCTTGCCCACAGTGGTGGCTTGCTCAGACATCTGTGCCGTCAGTTGCTGTAAATTGGCCTTGAGCCTGATTGATTCTTCTACTAATATGCTCTCGGTTTTAGAGCTCACAACACTGTTGAGTGATTCCTCATTGGATGCTCCAAATAATTGCTTTCGAACAGTTTCTTTCGCGATTTTTCTGTGGGAATCCACACAATTTGTTATTTGAGCTGTATATCCTGACATTAAAGCTTGCAACTGTCTATCGCAGATCAAATACTGCTCGCGGGTAAATGTGGAAAGATCAGGGATTGTGTTGCGCGTGATTTCAGCTTGCTGTTTCTTATAATCCTTCCATCGCAACTTCGCTCTATTGTCGAGTTCTTGAAATAGCTGTGTTAATAGTCGCAGCAAACTCTCCGCGATGCTGATGACTCTTTCGCGACTCAGGCGGCTAACAATCAGCTTCTCAAGCGATGAAAACTGGCTACAGAAAAAATCTGAGTCACGTGAAATGTCCGTTTCATTGTTGAGTACATCTAACACAACCTGTGCGGAACAAGGATATAAAACGGGTTGTTCGATCTCCAGCTGATCGCCAAGTCGAAAACATAAGTTTTGAACTAACTCACCTCGTTCTATGGCTTTGATCTCGTCAATTTTAGTAACGACAAAAATACATCGGTGTAGAAAAGGTTTAAGCGGGCCAGACAGGAAGCTAGCGAGAGATTGAGATAGTGGCATCGTTGCAGGTATGACGATAATAGCTAGATCTACCTCTTGCCGTATAACTTTTTGAGTAATTAAACCATGCTTAGTGTTATTTGCGTTGGTTCCTGGTGTATCAATAATGACAACACCATTAGAGAGAAATGTTGCAGGATGGTTAATAACAATATTAGTAACCGATGAGGCAATATTTTCTTCTGAAGTAAGTGTTTGTATGAGATGTATGCTGTCCATATCTTTGACACCAGGTAGACAAGACAAATCACCTTCTACACCTGACTCAGTTTTGTGGATTTTTCCACGTCCATTAGAAAATGCTGCACTAACTTCAATTGTTTGCCCGTGTTTAATTCTAGTAGCTGTTGCTGTTGCGACTAGCGCGGATGTTTTCAATATTTCATCCCTCAACAGCGCGTTTATAAGCGTACTCTTTCCACTAGAAAACTCTCCAACAACCCCTAAGTAGAGATTGGGATCTTGCTGGCGCTGTTTAATATTCTGAATCTTCTGATTGAATCCATCCTTTAAGTCGTCAGAGATAGGCAGCCTTGCAACCATATCTCGTGCGAACTTTAAGTGTTCGCTACATTCTAAAAGCACATCTACCTGTTCAGGTACATTCTTATAGCTCATTCCATGAAAGTCTCAGTGAACTTCAAGTAATAGTTTGCACGCTGCAATACTGGCTGTGTCCAATTGCCTATACCCTAAGGAATAAAAAACAGTACATATCACCTTCATGTAGTACTGATATAAATGTTTGATATATGTAGTTTCTACTGCCTTTCAAAAAACTAGCATATGCCCTAAGCGGTTGCTAACAACGATACAAATCTAGTATTAGAACTTAAACTCAAGTAGATATATTACCTCCAATTTAATGGGGTATGTAAAGTTCTCCCGTACATGATGAATTTTGAAGTTTACTCAGAATTAGGCGAATGTTTTTTAAACAAAACTTCAAAGGCTAAGAACAGCCTAGACTGTAGAGTACACTCATATATAGTATCATTCGTAGCATTGGACAGATGCTTATACTGACTTCCTTAATCTAGAGTCAATATGTATAAAGAAACCATAATGGAGATGATCATCCGTCGGCGTTTAAATTTTGGGAGTTTGGAGGAGGAACAAGCACTAGAGGTATCAAGGGAGCCTCTCCATGTGCCAGAACTCAAAAAGAGGGGGTGAGTAGTAGCGGAACCCAAACGCATGCTAAGCAATGTTTGTTGTTTGTGCCAATTTAACCCCTCGGCCAGAAGCTACTGTGTATACACAACTGAGAGACTTTACGGATGAGCCAATTGCCAGCCTAAGAAGATGCCCTCAAACTGCTGTAACCCACGGGCAAAGGTAACAATACCCGGTGATCGCTGGCTCTGATAGCCCGACCACCCACCCAAACGAGCAATAACCCAAGCTGCCCAGGCTAAGGAATGGAGGGGATGTGGATTGTGTTGCTTGGTTGTCCGACCATTCACAGTCTGAGCAATCTGCTCTAGACACTGTTGCTGAGTCTGATTAAGGACAATTGAATCAGAGGCGGTCTGATGATCTCGCCCAAGAGTCAGTTGGAGGATCCGTACCGCTACTGACAACGCCAGCATACAGAGTTTTTGAATCGCCACCATTGATTCCTGCTGAGAGGCTTCAATATCCAAGCCGCGTTGCTTGAGAATAGCGAAGAGTTGTTCAATATGCCAACGCCAGCGATACCACTGAATCATCTGTAGGGCTTGCTCATAGGTCTCAATCGGATGGGTGGTCAATAATCGCCAATGGACCGCCTGTTGCCCAGGGGGTGGATTGACTTCCACCGCCTCGACGGCATACAGCGAAACCTGGTCTGGATATTTGCCCTTCAATCGCTTAGGGCAGGGCAGGATAAGCGGTGTAAACCGAACCGCCATGGTGGCGTCTCGAGCGGTCCGCTTGCTCCTAGAGTCGGCTGGAATCTCCAGCGTATACTGACCTGAGATCGGTTGGTCAGCAACATACTCAAACAGGCGTTGGTCACTATTGGCCAGCACTCGATTTTGACAGGCTCGGATTAAAAGATGACGATTGGTTTGATAAATCTGCACCCAAGGCTCATAAATGTCCGATTCACTGTCACCGATATAGGTCACCTGGTGAGCATGGCCCAACTCAAAACACAATTGACTGCCCTTGGCCGATTCAATCCATTTGTACGATTCTTTCTCTTCGATAGGGCGATTGTGGTAATCATGTTTCGTTTTACGTTGACGCTCGACTGGACGCGTCCACACTTGAACAGTGCTTAGCCCTAGCGGTAGACCATTTGAGCTGTCGACCACCAACGTAGGATGGATGAAAAACCCGATATCGGTGTCATTGCCAACCACACCGATTTCCTCATCGTTAAGGCGACCGATATGCGCCTGTAAATTAATTTCACTAGTATCGCTGATGGCTAAAACGTGACGACCACTGACCTGGTCGCGGCAATGCTGAGATAGGCTTTCAATCAGGGTGGATACACTCACAGCTGAATTCTCTAACCAGCGATAGTAGGCCTTTTGTTCGGCCCAGTCTTCAGCAATGGCTCGAATACTGATACTCCGAGCTGCATAGATGCGGTCGTATAGAGTGATCCCCTTTTTTCTAACCGTTTATCTCCGAACACGGCACGATGACGACGACTCGCATAGATTTCGATAGGATTCCCTGTCATAGGTCGTTCCGGTAAAACTCTCTGACTTATGTATACACGGTAGCGGCCAGAAGGGGGCTGAAACCCTGGGTATGCCGTTATGATTTTTGTACCCATACAATCAGCGACGGATTGATGACCGTATTGTTAGTATTTCACAGCCCCATGTACGCCCCACTGTGCGCGATAAAGCGGGGAGTCCCGTCGAATTTGGGGCAAAATTCGCCATCAGTTGTGTGGCAGGGTATGTGTTCCTCGACCATCTCAGTTGGGGCAACTTCAATGAATCAGAAGACTTGATACCTCAGATAGAATGGTTTCGAACTCGAACCGTACACTATCCTGATTAAGTGCATGCCGACCAGATTTATCGGACACGCGATAACTTGAGGTGGTGTAAACGGCATGGCATCCGTCTGAGTGGCCCTCCCTTAGGTCATCCGTTGCTCGATGACGCTCAACGAGCCCTCCTCCGGCAACAAGCCCGAGACGATGAGGGTGTTCGAGTCGCCGTCGAAGATACGTTTGGTCTAGGGCGCGTCATGGCCAAACTCGCCCAAACCGCCGAAACCACGATAGCCATCACCGTGGGGTAACAACTTAAGGTCTTGCCTGTCTAAAAGTTGCAATCGCTTCTTCAGAGCCTATAAATCTCCAGTGCCAAGGTTCATAATTCACTCCTTGTGCGTTATTTTGTGGAAAGGAAAGCTCGTAGCCATACTTGCCAGCATTCTGAGTGAGCCACTCAAAAGCCTGGGTAGTAGCAAACTGTTGATTTATATCTGCTTCCTTGTTATGCCCATCTACTAGATCCACGGCATACCCTGTATGGTGCTCACTAAATCCTGGTGGAGCACTCGACTTAGCTGCGGCTTCAGAAGAGCCCTTGCGTTTGACCTGGTTATCAAAAAGCTCACGTTGCCTATCAATATTTCTGTAGGCCGATGCTGGCACGACCCAAACACCTTGGTCTCTCGCCGCATAAATCATGTCCATCAACGCTAAGGCAGCGTCAGGAGCTAAACTTTCATATCGTTGATACTGGCCTACACCAAAACTGCTGATAACTGTCAATGATTCTGGGTCAGCCTCTGTATATCGTAAATGTCCGTATCGGGACGCTTGCGTATCGTCAGTAGTAGTCACCTGAGCAATGGCTGGCGAACTCGCTACAGGAGAAGAAATAACCTCTTGCTCAGAAGTAGTTATTTCTTCGTCTATAGAAGTTGCGTCTAGTTCGGCTCCGACTTCACGAGTAATACCATGAGAAGATAGCCTCCCCTGTGGAGAAATCAACCTTGAGGCAGCATACACATTAAGCACTATGCCTAGCGCTATGACAAAAGCGATGAGTATGAAATTCAGCCGTCTTCCAAACAAGAAAATGATTAGCCCACGTTTGTGAGCCTACAACTCAATAAAGCTAGCTTTTAGAATTTAGGTATGTAGCAAATGCAGTAAAATTAAGCGCTCAATATTCCAGGAGGATTCAGTTGAGCCTTACGAGGTGATTCGCAATCCAGCCCTCCTGATTTGTCTTTGGGCTATATATCTTGTGCCACACGTAGCCGTCTGAGTTGCGTCTACTTTCAATTACTTCTATGCGCTCACCAATGGATAGCTTAAATAGTACCTGAGCGTTCGTGTCAATGCCTGCTCTGACATTCTTGAGTGGCTCCTTAGGGTCTCCAACTATAGTCGCATTCAGATTATTTGACGGAACCAGTGTATCGTTATTTCCTTGATCAGGAAGTACTGCTCCTTCGTCTCCATAAAACGCAACTATAACGGGTGAATCGTTGACCTCTTCAATTGCGATGGGAATTGTTTCTGTTGCGGTCTGGGGAGCAAATGCATTGAGAGGCCAAACTAACGATCCATCCCCACCAGATTTACCTCCATCATTTACCACAATCTTTAAATTATCTTGTCCACTATAGTTAGGGTTGGGGGTAAAGGTTATGGCATCCTGAGCCGCTAGAGTTTTATTTATCTGCTCAATTGGCCCAGAGATAACTACGTCATTCGGGTCATCGGCTTTAATATTTCTGGCAATTACTCCACCTTCAACATCGCTTTTAATAGCTATTGCGCCTTGGTTAGTAGTGAATCTGATACTGACGAAGTTGTTCTCTGCGTCAGTATCAGAGACAGTTATTCCAGATATTGAAAGCCTCGTATCTTCTTGTATGCTTTTCTCTGAAGGAGTGGTAAGAGAGGGAGCCTTGTTTACAGCATATACACCCACTGCTGTCTTTAGTGTGTCGCTATTTCCCCCGTCACCGTCGGTAAATAGAAATTCGATTTCACGCCTTCCTGGAGTTGGCTCCTCTGCAAGATTCTTATACACAACATCATTCAGGAGAGCTCGAACTGCTTCTTTATCAGCTTGTTGGGTAAATGCGAACTCCAGAGAACCATTTTCTGCACCCTCTGTGAAGGTAGCAATCACTATCTCGTTGTAAACAATATCACTAGTACCATTTTCTTCATCTTTGATAATGGAAACATTAACTTCAGAAACGAGCAAGCGATCGTCAGGGGTATTGCCACTTGCGACTTTAACGCTCAAGCTCCCCTCGTCAAAATTAACGGAGTCAGGGTCTTCAACAGCCATTCCACATCCTATCGCTAAAACGTCGCTGCTTGAGGGACACACGATCTCTTTCTCACTAAAAGATGAAACCTCTCCCCTAGGGTTTGGTATTGGTGTTTGTGGCCTTGTGAGAAGTGTTCCTATAGCTCCAGTTGCCAGTAGAACTCCTCCTGCAACGTACCATGCAGGGGGGATTGGCTTTCTTTCATAGCCTATAGATGAGGGAAGCTGCGTATTTAACTTCTGTAATACAGATGCAGCACTAGTAAAGCCTTCTGCTCCCTTCACCTCTATCATTCGTGTCAAAACAGATGCTCTTTGATCGCTAAAGGGCAAACTGCTTTGCTTAAGGTCCTGTAAGATCTCCTCACTGTTTTTGCCTGTAGCAAGAGCAATGGCTGTTAGAGCTAGATCATGTAAGTCTTTTTGAATGCTATCAACAGACAATGGTTGTGATGTGTCACTTCCTGCTCCACTTAAGTACCCGAAGTTAGTAAGTACTGGTAAATTACTATTCTTCTGAACAACAATACTTGTTGACGAAATACTTCCATGATTAATTCCAAGATCCTCATGCATATACTTCAATGTAGGCAGTATCTTGTTCAATAGCTGAACTATTTCATATTCGCTAAGCTGAGAAGTAGTTTTTCTCAGCTCATTGCAGGAAACTCCGTCGATATATTTCTGAACAATAAATAGTCCTTTCCCGTCAACAAAGTACTCATTTACCCCTTGAATTTGCGGATGTTCTACTTCAACAAGAGCATCTAGGTATGTCTTAACCTTTTTTTCAAGTGATTTAGCCTGCTCATTATTTTTACAAATGAGTTTCGTCAGCAAGCATTGATTGTCGTACTGCTTACTGTCTTGTGCTACACAGATCACCTTACTATCGTCTTTTACGATAATTTTACTGACTGTATAGCGGCCATGGACCACTGACTGCGAGCTTGCTGAAGTTTGCATGAGTGCAAGTGTTCTCCTTTATGAATACGCTTTTATGAAGTACGCTTTGGCTACCACTATCTAAATTAAAACTCAACGAGTAAGGAAAGAGAAGGCGAAAAAGAATAAAAACTTTATTAATTTCTCTGGGAATTTGATAACCGCAAGGAATAAGATTCCGAGTATGTGAAAAATTTGGCGTCTGTAAGGATATACGCATGCATCCCACTCTGAGTAACATTTGCTACTCGATGATCAATCTCAGTACTTGTGTATAAAAAGTACTGAGATTGATCAAATACTGAGATAGCGACTTTCAAGAGCAACGAAAATCTATTTGCTTTCAATCTGGGGACACTCTTATGAATTTGACGCTTTCTTTGGAACAAAGCAGACTTACGTGGACTCTCAAGCCTGATCGTAACTATGTTGTGGGCCAAACCCCAGAATGCGATATTCGCCTCCCGTTTCAAGGTAAGGAATTACAAAGTCAATCCTCATTTCGGCTTGAATATGCGAGCGGAATTTGGCATGTAAGACCTGGAGGCAGATCAGAAGGCATTTTAGTTAATAGAAGCAGTTTGGCAGAGATGCCTGTTGCCATTAAAAAAATTGCGTATATAAGTTTGCCAAATGGACATGCGCTAACGGCATCACTTTCCCCGAAAGTACCTAGCGTAGGGCATGAAGGCTCATCCCTTGTAACTTCAATGCGTTTACTATCAGGTAACGCTTACATGAGAGGAATCTCAAGCGGGTTTGAACTTTTAAATCAGCTAAGAAGTGATCCATACAAAGCAAAGATTCCAGATGCAGGACTTGATTTGAACAGGATAGCTGTTCATGCAGCTCAATCTGTATCTATTACGCTATCCTTTGCGTTTATCGCGATAGCAATATTCTTCATCCAACTAATAGTAAACGAAACAGTTGAGTCACAAGAAACAATAGAAAAGATAAACCTATTCCTTAGGGCTTGTGGTAGTTTCGCTGTAGTATTTGAAATTATTTATCTTCGCTGGCGCAATGCCAGAGGCTTTCTTAGGAAGAACCGAAAGCTCTCAACTCGGATACGGTTCTTCAAATTGATCGTAAGTTACTTTAAGCAGAGAATTTTTCAATCTGAGCCTCTGCAAAATATTGTCACTTTTGGAGGGCTAAAACCATTTTTAGGTTCTGGGGAGCAGATACCAGGTTCTAGTTGGACTCTTCCCATAAACAGAAACGATTCCATACATGTAGACTCAAAAGCGTTCTATCAGGCAGTAGATAGTGAAATAGCCAGATTGGATTTGCCTCACTTGTATAAGTATTCGCGATTATTTATTGACGGATTTGAGCTGAAAGCCGACAACAAATTTCTTATTAATAAAAGTTCCAGACCAGCTACGCTGTCCTTCGATGATCCTCTTTTGTTGTCTGAGCAGAGTGAACCGGCTAGCAGAGTGCGTGCTTATCGCGTTTATCAATACGTAGATACCGAAAGAGACTATATCCTTTCTCACTTCTTACGTTTCCACAACGCAGGTTCTATCACCTTTGTAGAGTCTTCAGCCCACATTTTGCCGGGCATAAATCGTCAAAGGTACAGTCTTGCTTCGACTCTAAATGATAGTCACTTTTCGAGATTGCTGAAAACGTTAACGATAGCATCTGCGTTCTTTTTCGTACCCGTTCCATTTCTTCCTCTATACCTATGGTTTGCCTTATGGCACATTGGAGTGTTTGTTTATAACATTATCCTTTGGGAGTTTAACGACATTAAGCAGCGACGAGCAGTAGAACTAGAAGAAGAATACAATTATGGGATACCAAAAACATTTAGAGAAGAAATCGCTGAACAACTTGATTTGGAGGGAAAGCCTCAAAATCCTGTGCTTATAAATCTTGCCAATCCTGGCTTTAGTCTGTTTCGGTTTCTAATCAATTCAATCAAAAGTATTTTTCTATTACTCAATAGAGTTCTTAGTTTTAATCTTGTTTTGGAGCGAGAACGAACTAAAAACTTCGACTATTACGGCGCTCAAGATGTCTTTATGTACTGGAAAGCCATTCAAGAAGGAGTTTTCAGAGCGACTGTAGAGCTTTTGAGAGAAAATGGAGTCGATACCACTCAGTTTGAAAAGGATGCAGCTTCAATTGTAAACTACGGAGTAATGTTAACTGCGAGTACAATTTCAAACTCATCTATCGCTGCATCTGGTTCTGGGGGTACAGTTTCTCAGGTTCAAAAGGTACCATAGGGCTGTCGGGGTTACACAACTGCTGCAAGGCTTATAGTTTCAGCGATTAAGAGCATATAGACCAAAAAAGATAGGCTAGTTTTACGAACAACACCTATCGATACCTATGATACTGTCAATCTACCAAAGCTATCTAGATAAGCAGCTCAGCGCCCGCCAGTCTTTGTTACTGTCGCTGTTAGTCACGGTCGTGCAAACGATCCGCGACGTGCGACTGGAGATAATAGCAGAGGCCCTACCGTTGCCGATTCTATTTGAAAGTCGCAGAAAAAAGTACAACGCTTCCTTACGCTGGGGGCAATGAATGTAAATCGACTCTGGCTAGGGCTATTCAGCGTGTTTCTAAGCCATCAGCGAGTGACCCAAGGTAGCACCGTTTACATTGCTATTGACCGCACAAGCTGGGGGAATATCAATCTGCTGATGGTCAGTTTTATTTGGCGAAAACGAGCCATTCCGCTCTATTGGCAACGGTTAAAGAGACTGGGGAATAGCAACCTCAGGAGTCAACGAAACGTTTTACGGGTGGCCTTATCGAGACTCTCAGACTACAAGGTAGTGGTGCTCGGTGACCGGGAATTTTGCTCAGTGGACTTGGCCCGTTGGCTCGGGGAGCAGCAGTGCTACTTTTGTCTTCGGCAGAAGAAGTCAACCCACATTCAGACCCATGATGATGACTGGATAGCCCTCTCTGAGCTTGGGCTCACGCCAGGTATGAGCTGTTTCTTCAACCAAATTACAGTCACCCAAAGCAAAGGGTTTGGTCCGGTTCAGGTGGCGGGAAAATGGAAGCGACGCTACCGGGGCTTTGCGCCTGACGAGCCTTGGTATATTCTCACCAATTTCGATAGCCTCGATGCAGCGATCTCAGGGTACCAAAAGCGGTTCTCCATAGAGGAACTGTTTCGCGACCTAAAATTAGGTGGTTACTGCCTCGAAAAAACAAGGGTTGAGGGTAAGCGGTTCATGACCATGGTGCTCTTAATCGCCATTGCCTATACCTGCGCGACCACCCAGGGGCAGTCGCTTAAACGGAAGGCTTTGCAAAAGTATATTGCCAGACCCGAAACTCAATGCCTCAACTAAAAGCGCCACAGTGCTTTTCATGTTGGATTAACGGCCTATCGATGGGTTCCTTTTTGGCATCGTTGCAACCAACAAGTTCAGGCTCTAATGAGACTTGACCGTAACAAAATTGAGTATCATGTACGAGGGCTAAGAGCGATGGAGGCTGTTCTTAATGCCCTCTAGCCGTTGTGTCTCCCTGTCAGACCATAGGGTAATCTTTTACACTCTATCTAAGAATTCTCACTCAAGAGGAATAACCAATGAGCACACCCAATAACTCCGGTGTAAGTATCGATGGCAATATCTCAGGCGGCAACATAGCTGTAGGGGGAGAAAATAGCTCAGTCAAGCAGACCGTATATCACACTCATGATCCTGAAACTGTTTCAAAAATAGAAAATGTTAAAAAAGCAATCGATAATCTAACCCAGGAAATTCAGAAGAATAAGGCCAATATTCCTGAACATGAAGAAGTCATCAAAACAGTCGAAGTTATTGGAAAGGAAGTCGAAACTGAGTCGCCGAATAAGTACACGTTGAAGGGGCTGCTTGAGGGAGTTAAAGAAGGTGTCGGTTCCGCTACGGGAACAGTTAATGCCATTTCAGCTCTCAAGACAGCAATAGCAACGCTCTTAGGAATTGCCGCGATTTGACAAAAGGTGAGCAAAAAATCAAGGATCTCAAATATATCGATGCCTCTTATTTTCTTGATGGTTTGCAACGAAAGTAACTAAGTAGGTGGCCAAAACTATTCAATATCTCGAATACTGCTAAATAAGCAGCTTAGCGATTTAGAGCTACGTTTACTTATGGCCACCTACTTAATTCTCAGTTTTTTGCACTGATGCTTCCGCTGGTCCAAGTGATAAGGCCCTGGTGACTAATTGCAGGAGTGTCTGATATCAGATTCCTGTGGTGCATCCTCTCCTACTGCAGTTGCTTTGCCATCGCGCCATATAACTGCATACTGGCCAAGCCGCCGTTTCTTCTCAAGTGTTTTGGTCGCAACCTTTTTGAGCATTTCCAAAATTTGCAGCGTATCGTCTGAAACCATCGTCATAGTCCTGTTCCCTGTCTCAATACATTAAACAACCCAGCATCTATAATTGTGCGCTCACTACCTTGCTGAACGAAGATTAGCTCGGGAGCTTCTCCAGAATTCATAAAGCATCGAGTCCGATCGGTGATGCTTCCAAACTCAGTGAGTAAGTTACGCAAACTACGCGGAAACCGCCGTTCAATATCCTCAAGTGGAATATTGTGTCCGCCATGGGCCACCCGCTCAGCTACCCGCATCCGTGACATGGCCACATTGGGCAGCGCCAGATAGATTAACTCCACCCGCCATCCATCCGAGCGCAGCTGCCGGATCAGCTTCAGATATGTACGCCCTGCAAGTGTGGTTTCAAAGGCAAAGTCCTGACGGGCGGCGACCCGCGCCTTGATTTCAGTTAAAAAGATGCGACTAGCCGCTAGAAGCTGAGATTCAGGAGCCAGGGGTGCTAACCCTGCCGCTATCAAGTCAGCATTGATGAAGTGCCGACAGTTTGCCACTTCGGGTAAGTACTCAAGGGCAAAGGTGGTTTTACCAGCTCCGTTGGGACCGGCGATAATCCAGCATGTAGGTTGATTTGTCATAGCCGTAACCGTATCACCTCCCCGCCCTGCTGGGCATCAGACCCATAGATGTTGTAGGGCGTCTTGTAGTGAAAGATCTCGTCAGAGTTCATCTTCCTTTCCTGTTGGCTTTTGCCGTAATTTCGCCTCCGCTTCAAAGATCGGATCTTCAGAATTTGCCCATCGAGCTGTTTCAGTCTCAAAGTTGAGCTGAAGCTGGTCGAGATAGTCGTCAATGTATGAGCGCTGCTGTGCTTTTCTTTCTGTTTGAGCAGCTGCTATTGCCTGTTGTATCTGTTGCCGTACCTGTGGTGGGACAGGGCTAACAGGTGCCAGTGTATTATTACACCCTGCACCATCTTTTTTATCTGTTTCTATAGCTGTTAAACGGTTGTCCTGTAATGTGTTACATCCATTTTCCCAATAAGCTTGTGAGGATTGCGTTGGGGTTTCTGTCCCCAACGCTTCCCTTTGAGAAGCAGGGGGGTTTGGGGGGATATCTGCTCCGGGTTCCTTAGCTGTGGTCACCATAAAGCGTGGATGCCAGAGATTTTTGTGTTTGTAAAGTGAACTTCCACTAATCCCTTGATCGGTGAGTCTGTCAAACCGTGCTGTGATTCCGTCTGGCCAATTGTTTGTGAATTGCAAGTCTGTAACTGCTTTTGTGATGCGTTCTCTTACTTCTGCTTGCTGTCTCTCATTCCATGATGGTCCTGCTGATGCAATGTCTATCGGGAGTTTGTCTGAGCCATATGGAAAATAGTGGCTTGCTTCAATACACCTCACCCACTCTTTCACCTTGGCTTCGAGGTCGTTTTGATGACGACACCACAGCGTAAACCCTTCCAGGGTCTGAGCTGTTTGCATGATGTGTCCTACCAGGGCATCACCTGTAAGAGGTTCTGGTGCTCCAAGGATGTGACCAAAGATGTAAGCCCGCATGGTGATTCGTCCAAGGAGTCTGTTGGTTTGTCCGTGACCGGTCCAACCAACAGCAATTTCTGCATTTAGGTCATTGAGGAATTTTTCGGCTTTGTGGGAGACCCGGTAGATTTTCCGTTGGGCTTGTTCAATGACAAGTTCTAGAGTCTCGCTTGTGATGTCATTGTGGGCTGCGGCCGTCTCCCAGTTATTGAGGAAATGGAAGCTACTACTCTCTATTGGATCTAGGTCAGCATTGAGTAGATAACTCCCCTGCTGAAGCGGCAGCCGGTGCCCGTTGTAGAGACTATCTCCTGCTGGATTGTAAGCTTTTGCATTGGGGAAGACCTCTAACCATCCAGGCATCACTTTGAAGCCTTTGTTCTCAAGCAGCGTTGTGATTGCAAGGCCTACTTTCCAGGAAGGGAGCGGTGTTTCAAATGGGAAGTAGATGTGGAGACCACTGCTGTCTGAACTTGTCAGTATCAGATGTTGGAAAAGTTCCAACGGTTCGAGTGCTTCACACATGCGTCCGATCGCTAAAGGATCGCGTCTTGGATGGTAGGGGCTGCCCGAGTCGATATCGAGCATGGCGTACTGGGTGACAGACCCAAACCTCACTCCGTAGAGATAGGTTCCCTGGTTGATCAGTCTGTCTGAGAGCGGATGTCTGGTCTCTGTTTGCCACTGGGGTTTGGTCCCAGGGTCAGGGTGAGGAGAAAAGATGTAGTCAAAGCGGTGCGGCCACAGTGCCAGGAACTTGTCGTCGAGTTCCTGAACAAATGTGGGCCGCTGCAAAGTGGATGCAACTGCCATTGGTTTGGTGGTTAGTAAGAGGGCAAAACCACCAGACAGAAAGGGATTGGGCAATGAGTTGCAGGAATGTCTAATTCCCGCTAGAATTGCACATGAAAACCCTGTCAACGTCTTAACTCGGTTTCCAGCCTTCCGTTAATGACGTCGTGTCCAGTGGATAAATTAAATAACTAGAAAGCCTTCGTCCCCGCCAAGTTCAGAAGGTTTTTTAGTGTCTGTGTATCGTTAGTTCATAGATACTCCTCCTTTCGTGATGCCCAAGATCTTACAATGCCTCGCCTGAGATCGCTGATTTGAGGGGGAAATTCCCAGCGATTTTCTGTGAGGGGTCCAGAATTGACACAAAACGTAATTGTCGATCACTGCATATTCTCTGAACATGGCTGCTTGATTAGAACTCCCTTGAGTTATCGACAAAGTCGTCAGGGGTGGCTATGGCGGATAGGGATTTGTTGCCACTGGACTGAGGCACTGGTTGGAACTCGATTTGTCGGTACCTTTCAAGACACATGCCAAGGGCGATCAGCGGGTTGGAATGAATATCCGAGAGGGTTGCCACCATGGTGCTGAGTTGCACTATGTCCTGGTTGGCTAACTGCCCAACTAAACTCCGCAGCTGCTCTAGTTCAGCCAGGAGTCGTTTGAGTGTGTCGGTATCGGTTTCTGGGGTGTCAGGCTTGAGCGCAGTCCACTGGCCTACATCGACATACACTCGGATCTGTTTGCGATCGCCCATGGGTTAGTTCTGGGTGAAAAGTCTGTCAGCGACGGTTGATAGCCCAATCAGGGTGGCCCAGGTGGCTTCTGGCATGGTCTGGGCTTTTTGCTGGCTGTCACTAAAGGCGTCTACCATTCCTGGCAGCATAGAGCCTCCACCCATCAGGTAGACTGGCTTATCTCCGTATTGTCTGACGAAGGTTTGAGCGTCCTGCACACAGGCCAAGACGTGGGGTTCTATGCGTGTTGCTTGCTGCTGGCGGAGGGATTTTTTCGTTGTGGTATCGAGCAGAAACGCCATTACCTGTTCTGCATTGGGGAGGCGTTGGTTCAGTCCCTTAAGACCAATGAGACATTCTGACTGATAGACTCGCTCGGCTATGCGGTGACAGCCGCAATCGTCTTTGGCGAAGCGGTTGAGGATGCGGCCCTGGGCATCAACGACGGTGACCAGGATGGTGCGGCTGCCGATATCCACCATGACTGCTCCGTTTGGGCACTCGGACTTGATCAGTCTGTAGGCTTGATAGCCCTCTAGCTGTGGTATGGCTGAGTCGATGCGGATGGTCTGTTTTTGTTCATCGATGAGGGCGGCATCGTCGGGAGGCAGGGTGACTTTGTGTTCACCCACAAGCTTTGCCTGGATGTCTGAGCCGTAGGCTTTCACGCTTGGGCACGTGAATATTAGGTCTGCTGAGAGCGGGTTACCCATTCCAGCTGCTTTGATCAGGGCATGGATGGTTAATGGCAGCGCATTTAAGACCTTGCCGCTGTCAGTGTTGCCAGTGCGATCGCACTGTACAGCGGTTGCTTCTTCACCGATCAGATACGACTGTTCACCCAGGAGTACTCGTGCTGGATGGTTATTGACCAGGGGACTGGTTGAGACAACAGATTCAAACTTGTGTCTGTGCCAGTCGTCTGAGTCATCACCGATGCGGTAGAGAAACTTGATGTCGGCGTTGCCAAGGTCAATGATGCCCTGGATGTTGTTGCGTCGAAAGGAAGTCATTGCAGTAGATCCGGTAGGGTGCATGAATGTTGCGAAGGTTTTTAAGGCAGTGATGAGGCATCCTTAAGGCGGTCTCTCTGTGAGGCACAAATAAGGCAACAAGAAGTCAGGTGGTTTCATTACTGTTTTGATTAAGAGGTGGTCTGCGAATTATCTGAGTGGTTGGTGTGGAGTTTAAATATGTTGCTTGGGGTCCCTCCGAGTTCCCCAAACCCCCTGGGTAGGGCCGGGACGCCGCCCTACAACCCAGCGTACTGGGTGCTCTCTAATGGCATTCAGTTTGGGGGTACGGCGAGGTCCATGGTAGGTGTTCTAGATCGATTTCTGCGAATGCTTCAGCATCACTTGAATTTGTTTTCTCTGCTTCTCATAGCTGGCTCATAAGCGTATGAGAAATACCTCATACGTGTTCTGCGGATCATAGGAGGCTCATGGTATGTGGCGCTTCTGGGTCATGGCTCATAGCGAAAGCTCATAGATGGATATGAGGTTCTGGGGGACGTCATTTGTGCCTATTTAGGGGATATCTTCTGGGAGGTTGTTTGTATGAGGTTTGTCAGGGAAACCGAGAAATCTAAACTGTTTGTCTTCGAGATTGGGAAAGGATACAACGCCAAGGG
>ERZ1740070.274-NODE-274-length-36303-cov-29.041492_pt1 | contig 36303 bp, 30 predicted proteins | sample MGYA00581734_ERZ1740070 | MGnify/ENA primary metagenome ERZ1740070 (study PRJEB43018, sample SAMN04849744) | marine metagenome | isolation source: floating plastic debris | place: Pacific Ocean | collected 2008-09-01 | study: EMG produced TPA metagenomics... | reverse complement strand
CGGAAAATGCGGCCAATCTAAGGCCAGTGTTTCACGACACGGCCACAATACACATGTCATTTCAATATACGGAATGACATGTTTGCAATTCCCAACCCTGGAATGTTAACAAACGGCGTTATCAGTTTTCAGCGGGCTCTGACCAGCTGATCCCCGGCTTTTGAAAGGTACCTTATGGCTAGTTTTGATCCGTCCAGCGTGTCCAACCTGATTGGACTTTGGGATTTTGAAAACGGCAACAAAACGAAAGACACCGGTCTTGATGACGGGTTGGCGCAGAACGGCACGTTCGAGTCCGACGCCTTTGCATCTGGCGGCCAAGCGAATTTCAGCGGATCGGACGACCGCTTTGACGTGGAAGGTGATAACGGCGGCCCTCTGGAAAGCGCGTTTGATCTCTCCAGCGGGACGATCGAGGTGCAGTTCTCGCAGGAAAACCATTTGGGCTCGAGCGTTGACACAATCGTCAATCGCGGCGAGTTTGCCGACCGTGATTCTGAGGGCTATTTCAGCATTGCCGTCACCGAAGAAGGTGCCGTTCAGGTGATTCACTTCTCGGGCAATGGTGAAAAGGTCACGCTGTCCACATCGGACGACTTTTTCGAACTCGGCGACACCGTCAACGTCGAATATACCTGGGATGAAACCCAAGGCGTGCAGCTCACAGTGACCAACGGGTCTGACGTTGAGGTGATCAGCGACGACACGACCGGCCTGTCACTCGACATTGGCGACAATGACGATGAGATCTTTACCTTCGGCGCACGCGAAGCCAATGACGGCAAGTACACCCAGGAATTCGAAGGCACCATCGACTATGTCGCCGTCTACGAAAGCACGCTCGGTGCGGAGGAAGACGGCATCGTCGATGGTGAAGACGAAGGCGAACTGATGGAGTTGGGATACGACGACTCCAATGATCCGACCGACGGTGGCGGGGACATAATCACCAATGATGGCGATCTGATCTACGGCAACGGCGGTAGTGACACGATCGACGGCGCGGGCGGCGACGACATCATCTTTGGCGACAATCCAAACGATTCTGAATCGACGGTCCGTGAGATCTTTAAATGGGGCGATGCCGACAACTTTGGCAACAACAACCCCACTGGCGATTTCGCGCTGGACACCGGCAGCGCCAATATCAGCTTCTCGATCACCAATAACGGAAATGTCCAGAACCGGTTTGAGACGACCAAACAGAACATCGAAAATCTGGGGCCGGATATTGCTGAAAAGGAATCGTTTGAGTCTGTTCTGCGCAATGACGGCGACTCGGCGACATATGAGTTTGAGTCAGATGTGCCGCTGGAAGACGTCCAGTTCCGCGTCAACGATCTGGACGGCGATGGCGTTGTTAAAATCCGGGCCTTCGATGCGGATGGTAACCCGATCGAGGTGATCATCTCGCAGGTCGGCTCTGACCTTATGCTGTCCGACGATGGCGGGTTCCGTGTGATCAAAAGCACAGATGACGATTACACCCCGGACAACAACCCGATCCATTCCTTCCTGGTGACAATACCCGGCCCTGTGGTCCGGTGGGAAATCGTCCATGAGCAGGACGGCGACAACGACACTGGCATCAACTTCACCGATATCGAATTCGAAGTCTTCGACGGCGATACGGATGCAGGGGATGATGAAATCAAAGGCGGTGACGGCAACGATATCATCGATGGTGGCTTCGGCGATGACACCATCGACGGTGAGGCCGACAACGACACGATCATCGCGTCATCCGGCAGTGATGAGATTGATGGCGGCGAAGGACGCGACACGTATGATGCGCGTTCCGAGGGCGCTGGAAACTTCGAATCCGGTATCAATGGCCCCGATGAAGACGGCGGCGGTTCTACCCTTGGGGATGAGACGATTATCGTGACCGTCAATGATGATGGGGACGGCACTGTCGAAAAACTCAATGACGGCACGACGGACGAGGTCACCAGCATTGAAAACTTCGTGGCGGGTGAAAGCCCAGACGAAGCGGATGCCATCAAGCTCACGGACGCTGTCCTAAAATCCGACATTGCAACTGATATTTCGAACCTCGACGACACAGCCGAGGGGGTATTCACACCAGCCGATGGCGGCCCGTCGATCAACTTTGGACCTGGCACCGGCACTACCCTGAGTGACATCCTGACCGGTTTGAACCCGGTGGGTGACTACAAGATCATTGATGGCGACAGAGACGGTCAAGTCGGAAACATCTCGTTTGAGAATTTCGAGACCGTCGAATTCAGTGTGGCGTGTTTTGTGCGTGGCACAAATATTGCAACACGGCGCGGTGCCGTGGCCATTGAAGATCTCACGGCGGGGGATGATGTGATCACCATGGATCACGGCTTCCAGAAGATCCGCTGGATCGGCTCCACAACCGTTCCGGCGACGGGTGATCTGGCTCCGATCGTGATCCGCAAGGGTGCGATGGGCAATGAGCGCGATCTGCGCGTCTCGCCGCAGCACCGCATGTTGGTGCGTGGTTGGCACGTTGAGCTGATGTTCGATCAAAAAGAGGCTTTGGTCCCTGCCAAAGCGCTGATCAACGATGAAACTGTATTCCCGCTTGAGGGGGGCACTGTCGATTACTTCCACATGATGTTCGACACCCATGAACTGGTCTATGCAGAGGGCATTCCATCGGAAAGCTTCCACCCCGGCCATGTAGGGCTGGGCAGCTTCTCAGAGGACACGCGCGAGGAAATCCTGTCGCTCTTCCCACAGCTTCGGGATAACCCCGAGGGGTATTCAGAGCATGCGCGCCCGTCGCTGAAGGTGCGCGAAGCCAAGGTGCTGGCAGAAAACCCAGAGCTGATGAAAGACTAAATCGGCGCTCAGACACGAAGAAAGGCGCCCTAAGTTGGGCGCCTTTATGGGTATAGTCTGAGCACTGCAAAACTTGGGGTGAATGACCAGGCGCCCTGTTTCGCGTGAACGGAAAACGCGCTACAACGTGGCAAAACCGAACCAAAGCCTGCTTTCCAGCCTGGACGCGCCCGATCATGCAAGCTCCCCGCCCCACCCGTCGTCATGTCCTTGCCGGTGCCCTTGCCGCGCCGCTCTTTTCAAACTCCGTCCGGGCCTCCTCGGGGGAGCTCAATATCCTTATGTGGTCCGATTATCTACCTGCGGCCTTCAAGGAACGGTTCACGGCCGAGACTGGCATCACCATAAACCACACGCCTGTTGGATCGAATGAAGAGATCCTTGCCGCGATTGAGGCCACCGGCGGTACCGGCTTCGATCTTGTCAGCCCGACCAATCAGCGGGCCTTGCAGTGGGAACCGCTTGGAGTTTTGCAGCCCTTTGACATGGCGCGCGTTCTGACGGACACGGTCAACCCGGCCATGTTGAAAATCGGCTCGGATAGCTGGAATTTCAACGCTGCAGGAACGCACTGGTTGCCGCATATCTGGGGCACCGAAGGGATCGCCTATCGCACAGACAGGTGGCAGCCTGAGGGCATTGCGCCAAGCTATGGCGATGTTTGGTCGGAGGCCTTGGCGGGCGCCACCATGGGTCGGGCTCAATCCATGCTCGTAGGGGCCGGTCTCTTTCTGGAAGCATGGGACGAGCTTGAACCCGGTTCCGTCTGGGCGGCCTATGAGAATGAAGACACGATGCGTCGGGTCTGGACACAGATCACAGACTGGGCTGTCGATCGCAGATCGCGGATCAATCGTCTCTGGAATGACGCCGAGACCCAAAGCGCCGCCCTTTTGAGCGATGAAATCAGCCTCGGGCAAACCTGGGACGGCCCGGCCCTGGCGCTGAAATCGCAAGGCGCGCCAGTCCATTACCAGGCCCCTGTCGAAGGGGCCATGGCTTGGGTTGACGGGCTCGCCATGCCCAAAGCAGCAGCGCATGTAGAGGAGGCCTATGCCTTCATTGAGTTTGCCTATGATCCTGAGAACGCCGGTCTTGCAACTCAGAGCCACGGCTACAATTCACCCGTGCTCGGCGCTGATCGGTTTGCGGGCGAGACTTACGCTAAGAACTTCGCGGAGGCCTACCCCGCAGACAGTCTGTCTAAGCTGAACCCGTGGCCAGCTGAGGCGCCGTGGTATGCCGCGTTGCGCGCAGAATTTGTGGCCAAGTTCAAAAACGCATAGCGGACGCCGGATCCCGTTCCGTGCATCCAGTGGGACACGGAGCCGGCGCATCATGTCACTCAATTTGCACTAGGTGACCGGCAGGTATGGTCGCGTTCGGAAAGCACGCTATGCTTGCGAGTGACGACACGCTAGAGGAACGCCATGAAACCGATTCAGCCAGCAGAACGGAAGGTCGCCAACATCTTTGATGAGAGCGCTTTTACACATTATGATGAGACCGGCGAAAGTGGCACATCATTTATTCAGCTGAACCCGAACGCCAAGCAGGATGTGGGCTTTTACATCTACCGCATGGCCCCTGGTGCCCAGTCCACACCGCATCGGCATGGTGGCGCAGAAGAGTTTCTGATCGTGCAGGGCGAACTGATCGACAATGACGGCACCGTGTACAAAACCGGCGATGTCGTTTGGCTCGATGGCGACACAGAACACACGTCTCACACGGAAACGGGCTGCATCGTGGCCGTGTATTCTGAGGCAGAGGAATACGCTCCGGGCACCTGAGCCTCAGAGCATCTTTTGCATCAAGACCAGGTCGAGCCAGCGGCCAAATTTGCGCCCAACCCCCGGCATCCGTCCCACCTGCTGAAAGCCTAGTTTTCTGTGAAACGCTATGGCCGCGTCATTGTCACCGCTTATGCCAGCCACCAAAGCGCCGATGCCATCATCCCGCGCCTGCGCTTCTACGGCCGTCATCAAAGCACGGCCCGTTCCTTGCCCCGACTGCCCGTTCGCTAACATCACGGAGGTTTCGCGCGTATGATCGTAACCGGGGCCGGATCGAAACACCGAGGCTGCTGCAAAGCCTCTAATCTGACCGTCATCTTCGGCCACCACGACGGTCATGCCATTGGACTGGCGCGCCTCAATGTAGGTGGTCACGTCGGCAGATGACTTCTCTGCGGTCGTAAAGGTGACGGTCGTATCGCGGATATAGAGGTTCCAAATCTCGGCGATCCGTCCTGCATCACTTTGGGTTGCCCGCCGGATGTTCACGCGAGAACACGCGGACCAAAGGGCGTGTCAAACTCGGCTCTGAGCGCAGCATCGCCCGCTTCAAATACCACCCGCGCGTCATCCATCTCATGCAGATCACGACGCAACCCATCCACATCCGGATGGCACACCACAAGACGCTTCAAACGGCATCCTGAGGGCGCAAGGCGCGCGGCCGGATGACCCGCGCTGTCCCACTGCATCACCGCAGGGTATGCATGATCATAGGGCAGCTGGCCGTTTTCCGGAACAGCCATTCGCCATTCAAGATCTCCCCGCGTGAGGGCCACAGGGACCCCCGCCTGCGGTTGCACTTTGGTGTGCGCTGCCAGATCACTCGTACGACAGATCCACGTGGTCAGCCGTGCAAATCCTGCAAACCGGTCCAGATCAAACCACCGCGCATAGGCCGGTTTTGGCGCACTTGGATCCACGGCGATCACTTCCAGATAGAGCCCGTCTTCCAGCCCGAGCAGCATGTTATGCGTGCCGAAATGCCGGTGCTGCCCGCCAAGTTGCAGCGGCACGCCCAGCGCGGCTTCAACAGCTTCACGTCCGTCTTCAAGTGTTTCGGCTGCCACAGCCAAATGGTCAAGCTCTAACATTGGGTAAGATCTTTCCTTTGTCTTCACAGTAACTTAGCGGAGCTGCGCCATGCTCACCAGATGCGATCGTGCATCACGAAACCAAAGTGGCCAACGCCCAAAGCGCGACAAGTATCGTCGGGAAGTAGGTGCCAGCAAAGCCCGCCGCGCGCATCGCGGGCCCGTTATGACTGCCAAACCAGAAAATAAGTCGTGCCAAAGTAAACCCGATGCCCAAAACCACAATGACGCCCGGCCCATAAGGCCCCAGGATCACTGCGGCGGCTGGCCAGATTGCGGCGGCAATCACAAGCTGCTCGGTGGTGTTCTGAACAACCGACCGGTCGATCTCACCCGCCTCAGAAAGAGGCCCTGTGAACTTCCCCTTGCTGAAACGGCGATGGCTTACGCACCCGATCATGGCTGTCAGCACAAGGCCTGGACCAAAAAACGCCGTCATGATTGTCGGGATCAGAGCAAATACAGGGATCGTCACGTAAAGAGCCGCCACAACAAGCAGGGAAACCGACCACACGAGCCCCGCGATCATGCCAATCAAGACGCGCTTCCGCTCTGTCATCACGCCGGTTTCTTTCTTTTTTCAAATACCCCCGGGGAGACGTCAAAACCCATGGCTTCGGCGGCGGGGGCAGCGCCCCCTGTCAGGCCCTCGCTTCGCGGATCAAATGCAGGATATCTTGGGCCGCATCGGGAATGTTTGTTCCAGGTCCAAAGATGGCTTTCACACCTGCCCCTTTGAGGAAGTCATAGTCTTGCTGCGGGATCACACCGCCGCAAATGACGATGATGTCGTCGGCGTCTTTCTCTCTCAAGGCGTCAATCAATTGCGGCGCCAGCGTCTTGTGACCAGCAGCCTGGCTGGAAATGCCAACCACATGCACGTCATTGTCCACCGCGTCCTGGGCCGCTTCGGCAGGCGTTTGAAAGAGCGGGCCCACATCCACGTCAAAGCCAATGTCGGCAAAAGCTGTCGCGATCACCTTGGCACCACGATCATGCCCGTCCTGGCCCATCTTCACCACCAGCATGCGCGGGCGGCGGCCCTCATCTTCCGCAAATTTCTCAACCGAAGTCTGGATTTGCGCGAAACCTTCGTCGCCGTCATAGGCCTTGCCGTAAACACCCGCCAATGTCTTCACCTCCGCGCGATGGCGCCCGAACTCCTTTTCAAGGGCCATGCTGATCTCCCCGACCGACGCCCTTGCACGGGCCGCCTCCACCGCGCCTTCCAAGAGGTTCCCACCTTCCAGCGCGCGGCGCGACAGCTCATCAAGCGCGGCTTGACACGCAGCTTCATCGCGCGCGTCCCTGATCTTCTGCAAGCGCGCGATCTGAGCATCACGCACCGCGTTGTTGTCGATCTCAAGAATGTCGATCGGGTCCTCTTTGTCTTTGCGGTACTTATTGACCCCCACGACCACTTCGTCGCCCCGATCAATCATCGCCTGGCGCGTGGCGGCACTTTCCTCAATCCGCAGTTTGGGCATGCCAGACGTGACGGCCTTCGTCATGCCGCCCATCTCGTCCACTTCCTGAATGAGGTCCCAAGCCGCCTCGGCAAGCTCCGCCGTCAGGCTTTCCACGTAGTAAGAGCCCGCCAGCGGATCGACGACGTTTGTGACACCGGTTTCTTCCTGCAAAATCAGCTGTGTGTTCCGCGCAATGCGCGCGCTGAAATCCGTGGGCAGCGCGATGGCTTCGTCAAGCGCATTAGTATGCAGGGATTGCGTGCCACCGAGCACGGCGCTCATGGCCTCATAGGCCGTGCGCACCACGTTGTTATAGGGATCTTGTTCCTGCAGAGACACGCCGGACGTCTGACAGTGGGTGCGCAGCATTTTGGAGCGTTCGTTCTTGGCACCCAGATCGTCCATGATGCGATACCAAAGCAAGCGCGCGGCCCGCAGTTTGGCCGCTTCCATGAAGAAATTCATGCCGATTGCAAAGAAGAAGCTGAGGCGCCCCGCAAACTTGTCGACATCCATGCCCCGCGCCATCGCGGTTTTGACGTATTCTTTGCCGTCCGCCAGCGTATAGGCCAGCTCTTGGACGAGGTTCGCGCCCGCCTCTTGCATGTGATAGCCAGAGATCGAGATGGAATTGAATTTCGGCATCTCGTTTGAGGTGTATTCGATGATATCCGCGATGATCCGCATGCTGGGTTCCGGCGGATACACATAGGTGTTGCGCACCATGAACTCTTTGAGAATGTCGTTTTGAATGGTGCCCGAGAGGACGGATTTGTCGTGCCCCTGCTCCTCACCTGCAACGATGAAGTTGGCGAGCACCGGGATAACAGCCCCGTTCATCGTCATGGAAACCGACACCTTATCAAGCGGGATCCCGTCAAAGAGGATCTTCATGTCCTCGACACTGTCGATGGCAACGCCGGCTTTGCCCACATCGCCTACAACCCGCTCATGATCACTATCATAACCGCGGTGCGTGGCCAGATCGAAGGCGACCGACACCCCCTGCTGCCCGGCAGCCAGGTTGCGGCGATAGAATGCGTTGGATTCCTCGGCAGTGGAAAAGCCCGCATATTGGCGGATCGTCCAGGGACGGCCCGCATACATGGTGGCCTTTACTCCGCGTGTAAATGGCGCCTTGCCGGGGATTGTCCCCAAATGATCCAGCTCAGCAGTGTCGTCCTGCGTGTAGAGCGGTTTGACGTCGATGCCTTCGAGCGTGTTCCAGGTCAGATCGTCAAGCGCACGCCCCCGCAGCTCTGCCTCAGCGATTTTGTTCCACTCTTCTGTTTTCGACCCCATCTCACACCTCGCTCGTCATCCGTAGCTCGTTACTTGCTGCTCTGCAGCATTTGTACATGTTCCGAGCTTAAAGCCCAGTTTTGCCCAGAATGGAAGTGCGACGCTTTTTTCCAGGCGATCACTGAATTGTACCTTCGCATCTTCAATTGCGCGACCTATATCTGCCGTAATAGGAGACACTATGAAAACGCGCCTAGTCTTTGGTTTTACACTGCTTTCATTTTTGTTGCCGACATTGATCGGTGCGGAAGAAAATGGTTTTGAGGATGACCCCGTCGCCCAAAGCATCGTCATGCCCGGCGATGCGGTCGATCTGGAAAGCCTGATTTGGGTGAAACGCCCAGTAATCGTCTTTGCCGATAGCCCCAATGACCCCCGCTTCATCCAGCAAATGGAGTTTATCGAAGAGCGCCTGGCGGATCTGGAAGAACGAGATGTCATCGTCTTGACCGACACCGCGCGCGGGGAAGACACGGCGTTGCGCCTGAAACTGCGTCCGCGCGGGTTCATGATGGTCATGATCGGCAAGGATGGCACGGTGTATCTGCGCAAACCCCTGCCCTGGGACGTGCGCGAGATCAGCCGCGTGATCGACAAAATGCCCATGCGACAGCAGGAAGTCCGAGATCGGCGCGGGGACAGCTGACGCCTCGTTCATTGAAACGCAACGAAAAAACACCTACTTTATGTCTATACAGACGTAGAAACACGTCAATTCTGATGGAGACATCCGTCAATTCTGATGGTAGTTCCTGAAGAACAACAGGATTGTAGAGTGGTTATGTCACGAACACCAAAATCGCCGCCGCCGATCAAAGGCCAGACAGGACCCCGCCCAGGCTATTGACGCCTGGGGCAACGTTATCCCCATTTATCCAGGCTTTCCTTCAAGGCGTAGCTGACGTTTTTACCCGCCAACAGAGCCTCGCTTTTTAACCCGATGTAATCCGTAAAAATCGCGATGCGTTGATCCTGCGTCATGACGGCCCCGCGCGCAGGATCCGTGTTGCGGAAATCGGGGGAGCGGAGATCCTCGATCAAAGACGAAATCGCGACGACCTGATTGTAGTAATAGGTCACGGGTTCAATCACGGGGCTCGGCAGGATTGAGATATCCGGCAAGACGCTTTGAAACACCATGTCGTTCTTTTCGGCCGGAATGAACGGGATGTATCCGTCATCCTTTTCCATCCTCAAGACAATCTCTTTCCAGAAGTCATCGAGGTTCATCTTGTCGTTCGACAGCGCCGCGACATAGTGGTCAATCTCGGCTTTGAGCGCCGTTTGAATGTCCACTCTTTTCTCACGACGCCGACGACGTTCTGCCTGAATTTGACGGCGACCAGACACAACGAGGGCCAGCAGCGTGACGGTGGCGGCAATAACCGCCGAAATCAGTGCTGGGCTCAATATGTCAATGGGCAAGGTCCGGTCCTTATTCGAACTCCATGATCACATCATCAACCGCAAGGCTGTCGCCCGCACCGGCGTTGATCTTGGTGACCACGGCCTTTTTCTCAGCCCGCAGGATATTCTCCATTTTCATGGCTTCCACCGTGCAGAGGGCCTGACCTTCTTGAACTTCGTCACCCACTTCCACATTCACCTTCACGATGAGCCCAGGCATCGGGCAAAGCAGCATCTTGGAAGTGTCCGGCGGCAGTTTTTCGGGCATGAGCCCGGCCAGTTCCGCCTGACGCGGCGTCCTTATGCGCACCGACATATCCGCCCCGCGCGTTCGGATGCGGAAGCCCTGGGTTATCTTGCCAACCTTCAGGACAAGCGGCCTATCATCGACCATCATCTCCGCGAGCTGATCGCCCGGGGTCCAGTTGCCAGACACACGCATCTCTGCCCCACCAGAAAAGCGCACGGTGGCGCCGTCGGGATCTGCGCTGATCACAAGGGAGACGGTATCGTCCTTGTCGATCTTCACCACCCAATCATCGCCCACTTTGCGTTCATGGTTGTCCATGCGGCCCGTGACCCGCGCGCGGCGGATCTCAGCAACGCGGTGCATAGCGGCACATGCGGCGGCGACACGGCGTTTCTCCCCCTCGGGCAGATCCACACCGTCAAACCCATCAGGATATTCTTCGGCAATGAAGGCCGTTGTCATGTCGCCAGAGATGAACTTGGGATGATCCATCACAGCCGCCACGAAGGGCAAATTGTGTCCGATGCCTTCCACTTCGAAGCGATCAAGCGCCACGCGCATCGCCTCAATCGCAGAGGCGCGATCCGGGCCCCAGGTGCAGAGCTTGGCAATCATGGGGTCGTAATACATCGAGATTTCACCACCCTCGTAAACGCCCGTGTCGTTGCGCGCGCCAGTGTCACCCGAGGGGGCGTCGTCGTGCCAGGTGCCAGCTTCAAGCATCGGGCCGGATGCAACCTCCATCGGGGGCCGGTAGCGTGTCAAACGACCAATCGAGGGCAAGAAGTTGCGATAGGGATCTTCGGCGTAAAGCCTGTTCTCAATCGCCCAGCCGCCGATTTTCAGATCGTCCTGCTTGATCGACAGCTTCTCGCCTGCCGCCACGCGGATCATCTGCTCCACAAGGTCCACGCCGGTGATCAGTTCGGTCACCGGATGCTCAACCTGAAGGCGAGTGTTCATTTCGAGAAAATAGAAATTCTTTTCTCCATCTACGATGAATTCCACCGTTCCGGCGCTGGCGTAACCCACCGCATGGGCCAGCGCGAGAGATTGTTCGCCCATGGCCTTGCGCGTCTCGGGATCCAGGAACGGCGACGGCGCTTCTTCCACCACCTTCTGGTTCCGGCGCTGAATAGAGCATTCGCGTTCATGCAAGAAAACGCCATTACCATGGGTGTCGCAGAGCACTTGAATTTCGATGTGGCGCGGCTGCGTGACAAACTTCTCAATGAAGATGCGGTCATCGCCAAAGCTGCTGGCCGCCTCGTTCTTGGACGATTGGAAGCCCTCGCGCGCCTCCTCATCATTCCACGCGATGCGCATCCCCTTGCCGCCGCCGCCGGCAGAGGCCTTGATCATCACCGGATAGCCGACCTTGGTCGAGATCTTCACAGCCTCATCGGCATCCTCAATGAGCCCCATATACCCAGGCACCGTGCTGACATTGGCATCCTGGGCAATTTTCTTTGAGGTGATCTTATCCCCCATCGCTTCGATGGCGCCTTTCGGGGGTCCAATGAAGGCAATCCCTGCATCTTCAAGGGCTTCTGCGAATTTGGGGTTCTCTGAAAGAAACCCATAACCGGGATGGACCGCTTCCGCACCTGTATCCTTGATCGCCTGCATCACCTTATCGATGACGATATAGCTCTCCGACGCCGGAGGCGGCCCGATATGCACGGCCTCATCCGCCATTTTCACGTGCAGGGCATTGGCGTCGGCATCCGAATAGATCGCCACGGTGGAAATGCCCATCTTCCGCGCCGTCTTGATCACGCGGCAGGCAATCTCTCCTCGGTTGGCGATCAGGATTTTTTTGAACATATCAGGTCCTCTTCATCAGCACTGGCACGCATGGCCAAAAGCCTGCGTCATTTTTTCGGTGTGGAACGTAAAAATGGGCGGCCTGTGCAAACCATGCACAGAACCGCCCAAAGGGGAAGGGTAACGGATCAGACGAAACGTCTTGGCCCCTTGGGGGAGGGCCACCACTACATGCACGAGTGAACAGCCACTTTTCGATTTCGCCAAGCAGCATGGAAGCGCTTGACGAAAATCGGCTTTAATCCGCGTGTTTTTCACACACATGCGCAGAAACACGCTCAAATTGTGTTTGCGCAAAAATTTCACCTGCCGAAATCCTCGTCGTCAAACGCATCTGGAAAGGCGGCACGGGCAGCCGGCACATTCAAAACCAAGCGCGCGTCATAGTCTTCGGGGTCAAACGGGTCATCCAAGGCCATCACTTCGCGCCCCAATAGCCAACCAAGTCGACCGGCATCAAGGTTTCCCCTGTGAAACGGCTCATCGCCAAACTGATGCCAAAGTGCACGCACAAAAGCTGCATCCGCACGGCGATCTGCTGGTCGCCTGTCGGCAAACCGTTCGCGCCGCGTGATGGCTGTTGGCCCTTTGGGATTGGCGCGTCGAATGGTGAATTGGAAATCTGTGCCCGGCAGACGGCCCGGGAAACCGCGGTGTTTGATCATAGGCCCCCTCCCCTGATCAACACCTTTGAGGGGGTCAGGGCGGGCCCGAAGGCCCGTCCCTTTTTTTCAAGTGGGGTATTACTTGAACTTTCCGGTGTACTCGGGCTCGATCGAAATCGGCTCGGGATCAACCACGATGAACTCTTCCTGTTGTTGCTGCTGACCACAGGCGGCAATGAAGCCGACCAGGCCCAACGCCAGGATGCTCTTGATAGTTTTAGACATTGAAGTCTCCTGTATGTGTACACACTGAGACGACGTGCTGGCTGCCCCACCACTTGTGCACGCGCCCCTTGGGTCGCAACTTTGCGACCACATATCAGGATACTGGAAAATGCCTTTTTTTCATACGCTTGGACGGTCCTGTGGATAACTTGTGGCCCAAAAGACTCACTTCCCGACTGATCCGCACGTCGCGTCGCAAGATGTTGTGGGCGCATCAAAATTCCTCCCAGATACAGCGGCCGCTTTCCGAGCGAAACGCTTCGAAAACCTGGATCACATTCGGCGCGGCAACACCAAATTCAGAAGGTTGGTCAGCCAAAGAGATGATGATCTGCGCACCTTCTGACACTTCGGGAAGGGCAATTTCAGCACACAGATGCTCAAGATCCGCCGCGACAATTTCAAGCTCACCAGCCTTGGAGAACTCTGGCGCCACGAACCTAAAACGGAAGATGTCGGCGCTCTCATCGGCGATCACTTCATGCAAGTAGCCAGACAAACCTGACGGCATCTCAATAGGCTCGGCCACCGCGAACCCCGCGCCTGTCAGCGCCAATGATGCCAAAAATGATGCCAAGGCCGTCCGCACTCACTCACCTTCATGTTTCTTCTGGCTCAAACTATCCCGGTCGTTTGGAGGCCGCGCCCCCAAGCGTTCCCAAAGAGGCTCAGAGCGGAATATTGTCGTGCTTTTTCCAAGGCAGACTTCGGCGTTTCTTACGCAAGGAAGCAAACGCCCTGCTGACGCGTTTGCGTGTGCTGTGGGGGCGGATGACCTCATCGATGAAACCGCGTTCTGCCGCCACAAACGGATTGGCAAACCGGTCTTCGTAATCCTTGGTGTGCTGGGCGATCTTGTCCGCATCGCCCAGATCCGCGCGGTGGATGATCTCTGTGGCACCCTTGGCCCCCATCACCGCGATCTCGGCCGTGGGCCAGGCATAGTTGAAGTCTGACCGCAGGTGCTTGGACGCCATCACCACGTAGGCCCCGCCATAGGCTTTGCGCGTGATCACGGTCACGGTCGGCACGGTTGCCTCCCCATAGGCATAGAGAAGCTTCGCGCCATGCTTGATGACACCTCCATATTCCTGAGTAGTGCCGGGAAGAAAGCCTGGAACGTCCACCAGCGTCAGGATCGGAATTTCAAAGCAGTCGCAGAACCGGACAAAACGCGCCGCCTTGCGAGCACTGTCGATATCAAGCACGCCCGCCAGCACCATAGGTTGGTTCGCCACAACGCCAACGGTCTGACCTTCCAGGCGGATGAAGCCTGTAATGATATTCTTGGCAAACTCGGCCTGGATTTCGTAAAAATCGCCCTCATCGGCCAGCTTCAGGATCAACTCCTTCATGTCATAGGGCGTGTTGGGATTGTCGGGAATAAGCGTATCGAGGCTCATCTCCAGCCGATCCGGATCGTCAAAAAAGGGTCGCACGGGCGGCTTCTCGCGATTGCTGAGCGGCAGGAAATCCACGAGGCGGCGCACCTCTGCGAGGGCTTCTACGTCGTTTTCAAAGGCGCCGTCCGCCACAGAACTCTTTTTTGTATGCGTGCCTGCACCGCCCAGTTCTTCGGCTGTGACCTGTTCGTTGGTCACAGTTTTCACCACGTCGGGACCCGTGACGAACATGTAAGAGCTGTCTTTCACCATGAAGATGAAGTCCGTCATCGCAGGGGAATACACCGCGCCGCCCGCACACGGCCCCATGATCACAGAGATCTGCGGCACCACGCCGGAGGCTTCAATGTTGCGCTGAAACACATCGCCATAGCCTGCAAGGCTGTCGACACCTTCCTGGATACGCGCGCCGCCAGAATCGTTGATGCCGATCACCGGCGCGCCGTTTTCAACGGCCATGTCCATGATCTTGCAGATCTTTTGCGCATGGGTGGCAGAGACCGAGCCACCCAGGACCGTGAAGTCTTGGCTGAAGACATAGACTTGCCGCCCGTTGATCGTACCCCAGCCGGTGACCACGCCGTCACCATAGGGCTTTTGGCTCTCCATGCCGAAATCCGTGCAGCGATGGGTGACAAAGGTGTCGAACTCTTCAAAGCTGCCTTCGTCGAGCAAGAGGTCTATGCGCTCGCGTGCCGTAAGCTTGCCGCGTCCGTGTTGGCTGTCGATCCGTTTTTGCCCACCGCCCAACGATGCCTCGCCACGTCGGTCTTCCAGTATCTGGAGAATGTCTTTCATGTCAGGTCCCTCGAAATTTCGACCGAAATTAGTAGATCGCAGGCGGGGGAGAAAGCCCAAACCGTCACGTTTGCGCTAAACCTCATTTATCCAGGTGCGCCTAACGCGAACGTGCTTTGGCCAGATGATGGACAACTGTGCCTGTCTGACTTAGGTGACATGCATGCCTGAGACATCCCAACTTCTCCAAGGGCCGCGGTTTCTGGACCGTCGCAGCCCGCCCAACATCGTCACGCTGATCCTTCTGGCCAGCGTCTCTGGCTTGGCGTTGAACATCTTTCTGCCCTCCCTGCCGAACATGACCGCGCATTTTGACACGGAATACGGGCTGATGCAGATGGCCGTGGCCTTCTATTTGGGTATGAACGCGGTTTTGCAGCTGATCATTGGCCCGATTTCGGACCGATACGGCCGCAGGCCTATTCTGCTAGGCGGCTTGGTCATCTTCCTGCTGGCCACGCTGGGCTGCATCTGGGCGACAAACGTGTGGATGTTTCTGCTCTTCCGAATGCTGCAGGCCGTGATCGTGGTCACGATGGCGCTCTCGCGCGCCGCAATCCGTGACATGGTGCCAGAACGTGAAGCCGCCAGCATGATCGGCTATGTCACCATGGGCATGGCCGTGGCCCCGATGGTCGGCCCCGCAATCGGGGGCTCGCTCGATGCTATCTTTGGGTGGCAGGCCAGTTTCTGGGCCTTGTTCCTGTTGGGCGCGGTCGTCCTGGCGCTGACATGGGCTGATTTCGGCGAAACGGCACCGCGCAAGCCTGGCGGCTTTGCAGCACAGCTGCGCGACAGCCCAGAGCTCTTTCGATCGCCCCGGTTTTGGGGATACGCAGGCACGTTGGGCTTTGCCTCTGGCGCGTTCTTTGCCTATCTGGGCGGCGGACCCTACGTAGGCGATCAGGTGTTTGGGATGGATCCAGCCACATTCGGGATCTACTTTGGCGCGCCAGCCGTGGGCTATTTCATCGGAAATTTCATCTCTGGCCGGTATTCCATTCGCTTTGGGGTCAACCGCATGGTGCTTATCGGCTCGGTGGTGTGTGCGGCGGGCATCACCGTTAACCTAATGCTTTTTGCTGTCGATCTTGGCACGCCGCTGAGCTTTTTTGGGCTTATGTCGCTGATGGGGCTCGGCAATGGCCTGGTCATTCCAAACGCGACGGCGGGGGCCTTGTCGGTTAGGCCACATTTGGCAGGAACGGCCAGCGGACTTTCCGGTGCTTTGATGATTGGGCTTGGGGCTGGGCTATCCGCTCTGGCAGGCTTCATCTTGACATTGGGCTTGGGCACCCTGCCGCTCCTGGCGTTGATGGTCGTCTCAGCCTATGCCGCGATCTTTACGATCCTCTACGTCATCAGAAGAGAACGGATACTGGGCGTTTCTTGATCGACACAGGTCGGTACACTTTGCAAAGTGCAATTAAATTTAGGGGCTTAGACCGTTACAATCGGCGCAAGGCCGTCCCGACCTTTCTGCTCCACCCAGTGTGTGCGTCCAAGCACCCGACCGTCGGCGCGCACCTGGGAAATAGCGTCGAGGTCCACTTCGGCATAGGTCCAGCCGGGCGTGTTCAACGTCCCTTCCGCCAACACACCGGTCTCTGGGAACCCTTTGTCAGGCGGGCCAAATATCCCACCCATGCCAGTATTTGAGCTGGCATGCGGACACGCGTCAAAGCTGCCCACTAGGGAAGACATGACCGTCACGCACTGCCCTTCCAGCGCGCGGGCCATCGCGCCGATGCGCACCCGCCAATAGCCTGAAAGAACTTCGGTACAGGACGGCACCAGAATGATCTCCGCCTCGGTTACCGCGCGGCCCAGCAAAGGAAACTCGCTATCATAGCAGGTGAGCACGGCGATCTTGCCCAGTTCTGTTGCAAAGACCTGAAGCGGCCCGCCACCAACGACATTCATCACATCGCGCTCGTAGCGCGTCATGATCTGCTTATCCTGCACGGCCATACCACCGGCTGGCGTGAAAAGCCGCGGGCGGTTCACGGGCCGCGTTGAGATAGCCTCGTCATAGACAGGGCCCGATCCCGCACAGATCACCACCCCGTAGGTCCTCGAAAGATCCGCTTGCAGAGCGTCTACCTCGGGCATGATGTCCGATACCGCGCGCAAGCACGCCTCTCCATCCGCTGCCACATCCGACCCGGCCAGTGTGGCAAGCTCCATTGCGCCGTACTCGGGAAACAGAAGCAGTTTTGCGCCCTGCTCCGCAGCGTCTGCCACCCATGTTTCGATTTTGGATCTGTAGTCAGCCCAGCTTTGCATCGCATCGAGCGGATACGCAGCCGTCGCAATCTTCATGGATCTCACTCCGCTGAGGTCATGCAACCATGGCGCAACGTTGCCGTCTGTTCAACCCAATCAGGCCAAGGCGGCGCCCAGAATATCGCGCGGTGTCTCGCCAGCGATGGAGGCGAAATCTTCGCCCAAAGACGATGCCACAACGCGCGCTTCTGCGGGCGGCAGGATCGCGTAAAGCGGGTCTGGCCGTTGCTCCAAGGCCATCTCCACCATGTCTCGCGAAGAGGCGCAGAGGTAAAGCGCACCGTGCTCGCCGAAGACGACTTGCTCATCGGCAAACGAGATCCGGACGACCTCCATCCCGTCTTTGGGCGGCACGCGTTCAATCCCGCGCAGCCCCACCAGAGCACTTGCCGGAATAACCGAAAAAGGATCACCGAACATATCCTCGGCGGCATCGCTTTCCACCATGATGTTCTGCCCGCTCAGCAGGTGGTATGGCGTTGCGTTGCCAAAGGCGCCCTTGGGAACCTCAAGCGGCCATAGTGCACTCGGGCAGTCTTGCGCGGTTTCAAAGGGCACTTCGCTGCTGACCTTGGTGACCGGCTGCAGACCAGCATCAAACGTGAGCACCAGATCACCCGGCTTGAGATTGCGCACAGGCGTCCATCCTTGCGCTGTGGCGACCAGTGTGGATGAGACCAAGCCAGCCTCTTGCGTGCCGTCAGGTTGCACATGGACCTCTTGGGCCCCTGCCTCTGCACGGGGTGCGAAAGGTTTAAAAAGAAAAGACCAGCGCTCAAACATGTGCCTATCCCAAGTCTCGACCGGCGGCACAATGCGCGCCAAATTCATGGTAAACGAGACGTTAAGAGTGGGCCAAAGATACGATTAAAATGCGACGCAAATGCGGCAGTGTTGCAAAACCGGAGACACTCTCGCGGGCTTTTACCCTTTGTTTATTGGGCGCAGACGATAGTTCACGAAAATTGGTAGCCAAACCGCGCAATGTCGTCACGGCACAGCTTTGCCACAATCTCGGCATCTGAGTCGGTGTAGAGAATGCGATAATCGCCGGGCCGGTCTGAGCGATTTACAGCAGGCAACTCCAAACGAAACCCCAAATGCTCCCACAGTTGAGCTGCATCTGTCTCAAAACGCTCAAGTTGCAGGTAAAGGCTGCAATCCTCAACGCCATCCGCGCGTGTCATGTAATGGCCGTAAGGATTGGCGGGCAGCGCCTGTTGCAGGTAGTCGCTGCGCAGGAAGCCTGGAAAATCGGTCTTCTGAGCGGTATGAACAGAGACATCATCAAAGCGCTGCGCACGCAGCCAATGATAAAAGCTCACAACCCTGTCCCACGGATTGCGCACCATGGTCACTGTGAAGGCTTGGTCAATCTGCTCAACCGACACAAGCCCGTCTATGTCAGCGAGCGTTGAGTGCTTCCAGAGACGGCCCGCAGCCTTGGCATCTTTCAACCGGCGGCGGCGCTTCGCTGCTTTGGGAGTATCACCGATCAGGATGTCATCCTTCATGGCGCGGGACTCCAGCGCAAGGGCCAGTGAGGTGCCCCCTGTCTTGGGAATATGGACAAAGATATAGGCCCGGCCCTGCGAGATGATCATGCTGGCAACGCTACGCCAAACCATGCGCGAAAAAAACCGGTCTTGACCTTCCTGCCCATGCGCAAACCCTTCCCATATCTCCACAAATGCGGCATATGCGGTTGCGAGTTTCCAAAGCGGCAAGGGAGGGCACGCCATGGGATGGATGAGGGATGAAACCGGCCTGGATAAGACGGCAGCCAATTTTGTTCCGCTGACACCGCTGTCGCATCTGCGGCGTGCAGCCAAGCTTTTCCCACACCACGAGGCGCTGGTCTATGGGTCGTTCCGCAAGACCTATGCGGAGTATTATGAGCGTTGTACGCGCCTCGCCTCCGCGTTGGCCAAGATGGGCGTGCAGCCGGGCGACGTTGTGGCGACGGTTCTGCCCAACATTCCCGCCCATGTAGAAGCCCATTTCGGCGTTCCGGCCTGTGGCGGTGTGCTCAATGCGATCAACATCCGTCTTGAGGCCGAAACGATCTCATACATCTTCGAGCACGGTGAGGCGAAGGTCGTGCTGGTCGACCCTCAGTTCATGAATGTGGTGCAGGATGCGATTGCGCAGATGGACGGGCCAGCACCGCAGATCATCGAAGTGGCCGACGATCAAGGTGGCGTGCACGCGGCCACGGAATACCCAGAGTACGAAGATTTCTTGGCGGGTGGAGATCCGGATTTCGACTGGATCATGCCACAAGACGAATGGGAGAGCTTGGCGCTGAACTATACCTCTGGCACGACGGGTCGACCCAAAGGCGTGGTGTATCACCACCGCGGCGCGTATTTGATGACCATGGGTACAGCGATTACATGGCCGATCCCGCGCCATCCGAAATACCTCACGATCGTGCCGCTCTTTCATTGCAACAACTGGAATCACACATGGGCGATGCCGATGCTGGGCGGCACCATTGTGTGCTGCCGCGATGTCACCGCCAAGAATATCTATGACGGGATCGCGGATGAAGGCGTTACGCATTTCGGGGCCGCACCCATCGTATTGAACACGGTGATCAACGCCCGTGACAACGAACGCCGCGACTTTGACCATGTTGTCGAGGTGTTCACTGCAGGTGCGCCTCCCCCTGCGGCGACGCTCAAGGCCATTGAGCCACTGGGGTTCAATGTGACGCAAGTCTACGGGCTGACGGAAACCTACGGCCATGTCACCGAGTGCCTATGGCACGACGCCTGGAACGACGCGCCCGAGGAAGAGCGGTATGCCATTAAAGCGCGCACCGGCGTGCTGATGCCCATGATGGAAGAGATCACCTCTATGGATCCTGATGCGATGACGCAGATCGAGATGGACACAGAGGCACAAGGCGAGATTATGATCCGCGGCAACGCGGTGATGAAAGGATATCTAAAGAACCCAGAGGCGACAGCTGAGGCCTTCCGCGGTGGATACTTTCATTCCGGAGATATCGCCTACCAGCACCCTGACGGTTATCTCAAGGTCGCCGACCGCGCCAAAGACATCATTATTTCAGGGGGTGAGAACATCTCTTCCGTGGAGGTAGAAGGCGCCTTGATGCATCACCCAGCAGTATCGCTCTGCGCCGTGGTCGCATTGGCCGATGACAAATGGGGCGAGGTGCCTTGCGCCTTTATTGAAACCAAGGATGGCGCGACCGTGACCGGAGATGAGATCATTGCGTTCGCGCGAGAGCGGTTGGCAGGCTTCAAAACCCCCAAAAAGGTTGTGTTCCAAGATCTGCCCAAAACCTCGACAGGCAAGATCCAAAAATACGAACTGCGCAAGATCGCTGCAGAGGCTTAAACGCCTCAGGCAGAGCTTCAACGAACAAAAAAGCCCGGCATTTGCATGCCGGGCAGTTTGGTTTCTCTGCTTTTATCCTTGGTTTAGAAGACCTTCGAAACTGAGAAAATGAAGTTGCGGCCTTCTGCCTGCCGCGCCGACAATTGCGGACGGTAGTTGCGGTCAAACACATTCTCGATGCTCAGACGAAATTCGGTATCTTCCCAAACGCCACTCTCTGGCGCCACTGTCACACGAATATTGTTAACGAAGAAGTCTGACGCGCGACCAAGTTGGTTGGTACGGCCACCAGCACCATAGATACCTTCCCAGCTTACATCCACGCCGCTTGCAAATTTGCGACCAACAGTCAGACGCGCCGTGTCCTGAGCGACACCCCGGAAGGTTTGTTCTATTCCGCTGGCCAAGGTTTCTTCTGCATCCACGATCTGGCCATTAAAATCAGCGTAGTAGCCCTCCAATGTGGCGTAGGACGCCTCAAGCTCAAGCCCCATTGTATCTATATCCGTGACGCCAGAGAACGAGTTCACATCCGACAATTCTGTGAAATAGACGTTTCCTTTGACGGCAAGGTTGTCGCCTTCTAAGAACACACCGACGCTATCGTAAGACGCCCCGAATTCGTAGGTCGTCGCTTCCTCTGACTTCGGAAAAACCGGCACAAGCACGTCGTCAATGATCGGCAAAACCTCTGTGTAGGCCCAGCTGCCAAAGAGCGCAAAACCATTATTGAAGCCATACCGCGCCGACAACCCGCCCATAAGCGCGTCATCGCTGAATTTCACGTTATTGGCGGTATCGGTGACGGACTGATCCTCGTAGCGAAGCGCGGGCGTGAACGTCCAGTTGCCGACGTCGATCTCATTCACGACGAAAATGGCCCAGCTTTCTTTTTCGCCTTCTGGGACACCGATGAGGGCTTGGCCTGGCAGGGGCCGGTCGCGAAACTGATATTCGAGGCCTGCGACCAGATTGTGGTTCAATGCACCGGTTGTAAAGAATGAACGGTTTTTCGCCGTTACAGTCGTTGTTTCGTACACCTGATCCGCGTTGAACGTGCCACATACGAAAGCCTCTAAACCAAAAGGTGGACAAGGAGCTTCAATGCCTATCACTGGCGGAAATGGAGCGAAGGGATTCGGTATTGTTCCCACGCCTGACAGAAAGATCCGTTCATCGGCAAACGAGTATTGCAGGCTGAAATCCACCAGATCGTTCCCAATCGGGTTGTAGCCATACTTTACAGCCAAGGTCGTCGAATCCACGAACCTGTCCACGTTGCCGAGGAAAGCGGGAAACGCCGTGAAAGATTCAAACGGCACGTTAAACTGAGATGTCTGTGCGTCGGTGTAAGACGCCTCGATGCTGTGCTCATTATCGTTGCCAAAGGTCAGTTTACCTTTCAGCAACCAGGAGGGATCATCAACAGCCCCGGTCGCAGGGTTGATCTGCCGTCCAGCGCCGTCTTCGCGAATGCCCAACTCTCGCTGGGTGTAATTGAAGAGAAATTCCGCGTTCTGAGTTGGCATCCATGCGAACGTACCCGACCGCGCAATGCCCTGACCATTTGTTCGGTACTCAAGCAGAGGCCGGAAGGCAAAGCCGGGCTCACCCCCCAAAACGTCAGATGCGTCGATCGTCTCCAACCGAACCACACCACCTACGACGCCAGAGCCGAATTCAAAAGATCCCGTGGTGCCCCGGATCACTTCCACTTCTTTGTAGAGATAGGGATCGGTGAAAAGCTGCGTGGAGTTACGATAAAATTCTTCCGCACCGCGGGTCACGCCGTCGATCTGGATCAGCACTTTGTTGTCTGTGCCGAAAGTGAAGTTTGACCCAAAGCCACGAATGTTGATACCCGATCCAACCGGCGTAGCTCCGTTGATCAGTGTCACACCCGGCACCGAGTCGATCAACCCCGCGATCGTGCCCGCCTGACGGTCTCTTATCTCTGTTTCGTCCACAACGGTCACAGCCGTCGCGGTATCCGTGCGAACTTCTCGCTTACTTTCCCCAAGCACCAACGTGCCCAGATCCACTGCACCATCCTGGGCCACGGCCGCGGATGATGACAGCGCCAGGCCCATGCTGGTGGACCCCAATAGCAACCACTTCGTGATATGCGGCATACCCGTTCCCTCCGATATACAGATAAAGCTGAGTGCGCTCTAGCTAACGGAAGGCTTGCTGGTATTTATTTGTTCACGCAATTTCGGTCTATTAACCCGTTTTTTGTGAGTCAAGCGCCCCCAATAAGCAAACCAAATGGTGGCGCTTTTGCCACATCAAAAAGGGCACGTCACAGGCTGCATTTGCTTGCTTTTGAGGTGAAAAAATCTCGAGCGCGCAACCAGAAGTGGGGCACGTGAAATTCAACTCAAGATGCGCGTGACACGGCGTCTTCACTGGTCTGCAACCGCCAAAGAGCCGCATACCGACCGTTCTTGGCAAGCAAGTCCCCGTGCCTGCCTTCTTCCATCACTTCTCCTGCTTCCAGCACCACGATCCGGTCGGCCTCCGCAACCGTCGACAGGCGGTGGGCGATGGTGATCACAGTGCGCCCTTCACTGGCGCGCGCCAGCGCATCCTGGATGCCGTGCTCTGTTTCTGAATCAAGCGCGCTTGTTGCCTCATCCAAAAGCAGGATGGGTGGATCTTTGAGAAACGTGCGGGCAATACCGACGCGTTGCTTTTCACCACCAGAGAGTTTCAACCCGCGTTCGCCCACCTGGGTGTCATAGCCCTCCGGAAGTCCAATGATAAAATCATGGATCTGCGCGGCGCGCGCGGCCTCTTCGACATCGGCCTGCGTCGCCCCTTCGCGGCCATAGGCGATATTGTAGCCAATGGTATCATTGAACAGCACTGTATCCTGTGGCACCACGCCGATCGCCGCATGAAGGCTGTCTTGGGTGACGTTGCGAATGTCTTGTCCATCAATGCGCACCGCACCGCCAGCCGCATCGTAAAACCTGAACAAAAGCCGCCCGATGGTGGACTTGCCAGATCCAGACGGGCCCACGATCGCGACCGTTTCGCCCGCGTCCACTCGGATCGACGCCTGCTTTAGGATAGGACGATCCTGCGAGTACGCAAAAGAAACGTTGTCGAGCGTCACAGTACCTCCGCTCACCGTCAGAGGCTTTGCATCGGGCTTGTCTGCCACGTCCGCATTTCGTTCCAGCAGATCAAACATTTCACCCATATCCACAAGCGCCTGCCGGATCTCACGATACACAAAGCCCAAGAAATTGAGCGGCATGGTGATCTGGATCATGTAGGCATTGACCATCACGAAGTCGCCCACAGTCATCGTCCCATTCTGGACGCCGATCGCGGCCATGACCATGACGCCCACAAGGCCCGACGTGATCAAAAGCGCCTGACCAACGTTGAGAAACGCCAGCGAGTAAGACGTCTTCAGAGCCGCAGTTTCATAGCCTTCCATGGCCACGTCATAGCGCGCAGCCTCACGCCCTTCTGCGCCGAAATACTTGACCGTTTCAAAGTTGAGCAGGCTGTCGATCGCCTTTTGGTTGGCATCGGTATCCTGATCATTCATCTGCTTGCGCAGACGCACGCGCCATTCGGTGACTTTGATCGTAAAGCCCACATAAAGAATGACGACGCCGAGAACGACGGCCATGTACCAAAAGTCAAACACCGCCCAAAGCACAATGGAAATCATCAAGAGTTCGAGCAGTAGCGGGCCAACGGAAAGCAGCAAAAAGCGCAGGAGGAATTCTACGCCTTTGACGCCGCGCTCAATGATGCGGGACAGCCCGCCGGTTTTGCGCGAGATATGATAGCTGAGCGACATCTGGTGGATGTGCCGAAACGTACGTAGCGCAAGCTGGCGCAAGGCCCGTTGACCGACACGCGCAAAAATCACATCGCGCAGCTGCTGAAACCCGATGTTTAGCAGCCGGGCCATGCCGTAGGCGATCGTGAGGCCGACGGCCCCAAGCGCCAGCGTCCAAGCCTCGCCAGAGGATTCTCCTGAGAGGGTATCAACGGCGGCCTTGTAGAAAAACGGCGTTCCCACGGCGACCAATTTGGCGACAAACAACGCCGCCAGCGCAGCGACGACGCGCCTTTTTATCCAAGGCTGATCTGCTGGCCATAGGTACGGCGCGACCTCTCGGATCGTGCGCAAGCCTTTTTCTTGTGTGTCGGGTCGGGCCACTGAATTCCTGCCATGCCTTGAGACGGGTTGGGTGCATGGGTGAACTTATTTCCGCAGTCCACCCATTTCCAGTGCACAGGTGCACAGTACGATCTGCGCTTTGTGCGATCCTTGCAAAATGTCTTAAGCGACCTGCCTAGGACACATCTTTGTAGCTGATCTCACGGCGATCCGACCCACCTACCTTTTCACGACGCACCAAAAGGCGGTTCAGCGCCACCACATAGGCTTTGGCAGAAGCCACAACCGTGTCAGTGTCTGCAGATTGGCCCGTGGCCACGTAGCCATCCTCTTCCAATCGCACGGTCACTGTGGCCTGGGCATCCGTGCCCTCAGTTACGGCATGCACTTGATAGAGCGACAGGCGCGCAGTGTTGGGGTGCAGCGCGCGCACCGCGCGGAACGTGGCATCCACGGGGCCGTCGCCAGTCTCTGTGGCAGACACTTCTTCGCCGTCGATCGACATCACCAGGTCCGCCTTCGCCTTACCAGACGTGCCGCACATGACAGCCAATGACGAGATCAGGAGACGATCGTTCTCCAGATCCTCACCCGCGGTCACGAGCGCGATCAGATCTTCGTCGTAAACCTCTTTTTTGCGATCCGCGAGTTCCTTGAACCGCACAAAGACATCGTTGAGCTGATTGTCAGCCAGTTCATAGCCCAGATCGCTGAGCTTGGAGCGCAAGGCAGCACGACCAGAATGCTTGCCCATCACGATATTTGTCTCTGTAAGGCCCACATCTTCGGGACGCATGATCTCAAAGGTCTCGGCGTTTTTGAGCATGCCATCCTGATGGATGCCAGATTCGTGTGCGAAGGCGTTTTTACCGACGATGGCTTTGTTGAACTGCACGTTGAAGCCAGACACCGTCGCGACACGCCGGCTGACATGCATGATCTTTGTTGTGTCGATATCGGTGTAATAGGGCATGATATCGCCCCGCACCTTCATCGCCATAACCACTTCTTCCAGAGCGGTGTTGCCAGCGCGTTCGCCCAATCCGTTGATGGTGCATTCGATCTGGCGCGCGCCACCCGCCACAGCGGCCAGTGCATTGGCCGTCGCCATGCCGAGATCGTTGTGACAGTGAGTGGCAAAGACCACCTCATCAGCGCCCGGCACCTCTGCGATCAGGCGCGCAATGAGATCAGCGCTTTCGACCGGGGCCGTGTATCCCACCGTGTCTGGGATGTTGATCGTGGAGGCCCCGGCTTTGATCGCGATGTCGACCACGCGGGCCAGGTAATCCCATTCCGTGCGGGTGGCATCCATGGGTGACCATTGCACGTTGTCGCAAAGGTTGCGCGCATGGGTGACCGTTTCATGAATGCGATCGGCCATTTCGTCTTTGGTCAGGTTAGGGATGGCCCGATGCAGGGGGGACGTGCCGATGAAAGTGTGAATGCGCGGGCGTTTGGCGTGCTGTACCGCCTCCCAGCAGCGATCAATGTCTTTGATATTGGCGCGGGCAAGCCCGCAGATGATGGCGGTCTCGGCGCGCTTTGAGATCTCGCTCACAGCCTGAAAATCGCCCTCGGAGGCAATGGGGAATCCCGCCTCAATGATGTCCACGCCCATCTCATCCAAGAGCCCCGCGATCTCGAGCTTTTCATTGTGGGTCATGGTGGCGCCGGGGCTTTGTTCGCCGTCGCGCAGAGTGGTGTCAAAAATGACGACTCTGTCTTTGTCGGAATTGGTCATGGGGGATCTCTTTTCAAATGTCCTAAGCTGGCGGCGCGGGTCTCATCCTCTGAGCGGTCGCGCCGGATCAGGGCACGCTCAGAGGCGGCTTAGGAGCAGCAGGAGAGAAAGGCAAGCGAATGGGCTGCCTTTGATGGGTGTCATATGATCCTGCGAAGTCATTCGTGCACTATAGGCTGAGCTTGTGCATTTGCCTAGATGTGTTGCGCAAGAAAGCGGGAGCGCTCGTCGCTTCCTGTCGGGCGCGCCTCGCTTGTGTCAGATGCTGTCGCGGAACCGGTTCACGATTGGATAGCGGCGATCCAGCCAGAAGGCGCGTTTGGACAGCCGCGTGCCGGGCGCGGACTGGAAACGCTTGTATTCTGCAATGTAGATGAGGTGTTCGACGCGATTGGCATCCTCGCGCGTGTATCCCGCGTTGATGCAGTCTTCGATTGAACCATCCTGATCAATCAGAATGTCTAGGATCCCGTCCAAAACAGGGTAATCGGGAAGAGAATCGCTGTCTTTCTGGTCGGGCTTGAGCTCTGCCGAGGGCGGTTTTTCAATCACACGTACCGGGATCACCTCACCCGAAGGCCCCATCATCCAAGGTCTGTGGTTTTCGTTGCGCCAGCGGCAGATCTCAAAAACTCGGGTTTTATAGAGGTCTTTGATCGGGTTATAGCCCCCCGACATATCGCCGTAGATCGTCGCATACCCCACCGCGACCTCGGATTTGTTGCCCGTGGTCAGCAACATCTCTCCGAATTTATTGCTGAGCGCCATCAAAAGCAGCCCACGCAGCCGCGATTGCAGGTTTTCTTCGGTGATGTCGGGCTCTCTGCCTTCAAAAAGCGGCGCCAGAGTGTTGGTCACCGCGTCGCGGCCTTCTTTGATCGGCACATAATCGTATCGCGCGCCCAAGTTCTCAGCGACCGCTTTCGCGTCCTCCAGTGATGATTGCGATGTGTACTCGGATGGCAGCATCACACAGCGGACATTCTCGGGCCCCAAGGCATCGGCGGCGATCGTGGCCACGATGGCACTGTCGATCCCGCCCGAGAGGCCCAAAAGGACCTGAGAGAAGCCAGTCTTTCGCAAATAGTCCCTGAGCGAAAGCACCATGGCACGGTAGTCCAGCTCATAGGCGTCGGGAATCGAGGCCAACGCGCCTTTGACTGCACGCCAGCCGCCCGGGCCGCGCACAAGATCAAGCTGTGTGATCGCCTCTTCCATAACCGGCATTTGCAGCGCCAGCTCTCCACCGGGGTTGAGCACAAAGGTGCCGCCATCAAACATCTGATCATCCTGGCCGCCCACCAGATTGAGGTAGATGAGCGGCAGACCGGTTTCGACCACGCGGGCGACCATCAGGTTCTGGCGCTCCTCCAACTTGTTTCGGTAGTAAGGCGATCCATTGGGCACCAGCAAAAACTCCGCGCCCGTCTCTGCCAAGGTCTCTGACACCTCCATGTGCCAGGCATCTTCGCAAATCGGGCTGCCCACGCGCACACCGTCCACCACGTAAGGCCCGCCCAATGGCCCTGCATCGTAGACCCGCACTTCGTCAAAGACGGTTTCATTGGGCAACTCGTGTTTGAGCACGCAGGTTTGGATCTGTCCTTTTTTGAGAATGTAGTAGCCATTGTGCAGCGCATCATCCACAACAGCTGGGCCCCCGATGGCCACGGCCGGACCGTCGGCACAGTCCTCGGCCAGTGCCTCTATCGCCCGGATCGCGGCATTGTGAAAGGCGGGCTTCACCACCAGATCCTGGGTGTTGTAGCCCGTGATGAACATCTCCGGCAGCGCCACCAGCTGCGCCCCATTCGCGCGGCCTTCCTCCCACGCTGAGCGGGCCAAGGCCGCGTTGCCAGCAATGTCTCCAACGGTCGCATTGAGTTGCGCCAAAGTGATGCGGAAACGGTCTGTCATGGCGCAGTGCTCTCCTGGTTTGGCGTTGATTTAGCAGATGGGCAGGCAAGGGAAAGCGGATTTGGCCGAAACACGTTGTCACGCCCGGGTGCCTCAATTAACATTTCGCCTCATACAAACGGTTCGAATGACCGCATATGAGAGGCAAAGATGACCCACAGGCTGATGGCCCCTTTCGCGATGACCCTCGCTTTGGCAGCAACACCCATGGCGCTTGCGCAAGAAGGGACGGTGCAAACCAAGCAATATGAAGATGGCGGCATCTACGAGGGCACGTTCAAAGACGGGCTCCAGCATGGAACCGGAACCTACACGCTGCCAAACGGGTACGAATACACCGGTGAATGGGTCGACGGTGAAATTCGCGGCCAAGGCCGCGCGGTTTTCCCCAATGGCTCCGTTTATGAAGGCGAGTTTGCGAAGGGCAAACCCGAGGGCGTGGGCATGATCACCTTCACCGACGGGGGCACTTACGAAGGCGAATGGCTCGACGGTAAAATCACTGGAAACGGTCTGGCGATCTATGCCAACGGCGTGCGCTATGAGGGCGGCTTCCTCAATGCGATGCATCACGGACGGGGGCGCATGGAGAGCCCAGGTGGATACATCTATGACGGGGAATGGTCCGAGGGGGTGAAAGACGGAGCGGCCAAGATCACCTACCCTGATGGCGCTGTGTATGAAGGTCAGGTGACGAACGGCGCGCGTGAAGGCGAAGGCACGCTCAGCATGCCAGATGGGTTGATTTATGCCGGACTTTGGAAAAATGGACAGATCGACGGCCAAGGTCGGCTGACGCAGCCCAATGGCGATGTCTACCAAGGTGATCTTGTCAGCGGCAAACGCCAGGGTCAGGGCCGTGTGGTCTACAATAATGGCGACATCTACGAGGGCGCATTTCTGGATGATCGGCGCCACGGCGAGGGCAGTTTCGTGGGCACCGATGGCTACCGCTATGAGGGGGACTGGGCGGAAGGCCGGATCTCAGGTCAGGGACGTGTCACTTATCCCGACGGTTCCATCTATGAAGGCTCCTTTGCCGACGATCTGGCAAACGGCACAGGCAAGATCACCTATCCAGACGGATCAACCTATGAAGGCGAATGGTCCAATGGGGTGATAGACGGTGAAGGCGTCGCGCGCTACCCAAATGGATTGGTCTATGAAGGGCAATTCGTGAATGCGCGCAACGAAGGCTTCGGCATCATGACCTACGAAGACGGCTATCGATACGAAGGCGAATGGCTAGATGGACAGCGTCATGGTCAGGGTATTGCCACCTATCCCGATGGTACGGTGTACGAAGGCGCATTTTCCGACGGTCAAAGAGACGGCATGGGCAAGATCACTATGCCTGACGGCTTCACCTATGACGGTCAGTGGTTGGAAGGGGAAATTTCAGGCATGGGCGTTGCGAGCTACACAAACGGCGACGTCTATGACGGTACGTTCCTACGCGGCAAACGACAGGGTCAAGGCACCATGCGATACGCCACAGGAGAAGAGGCCTCAGGAAACTGGCAGGATGGCGCTCTGGCCACCGCAACGGAAGGGTCCGAGGCACAGACGGAATAGACCTCGCACCCGTGCTAATTGATATCTGAGCAGAGAGGGTGAGCGTCACCAGGGAATTGATTTTCCTTGCCAGTCGAAGAAACCGCCGGTGTCGTCGACAGACAGGCTTTGCACCACGGATATCAGATTGCGCGCCGCCTCGCTTGGAGGCACGGCGGGGTGACGCCCCACATATTTTTCCGTGAACGCGGTCGCCACTGTTCCTGGGTGAAGCGCCACGCAGATCGCCTGTTTGTGGCTGCGCCCAAGCTCTACGGCTGCGCCATGCATCATCTGATTGAGTGCGGCCTTGGCGGTGCGATAAGAATACCATCCCCCCAGGCTGTTATCCCCGATAGAGCCAACGCGTGCCGAGAGGGCGGCAAAAACCGCTCTGCGATCACGCGGCAGAAGTCGAATTGCATGCTTCAGGATAAGCGACGGACCCACACAGTTGAGGGCAAACTGATCCATCATCGCCTGCCGGGTTAGGTTTTTGATGGATCTTTCGGGGCGCGCGCCTTCTATCTCCAAAGCGCCGGTCGCCACGAAGATAAGGTCATACGGGCCTGACAACGGGGACAAAGCTGCCGCGATGGATGCTTCATCGGTGACATCAAGTTGGTGGGTAGAGCGCGACAGACCTGTGACCGCCACGCCCATCTGCGAAAGGGCCTCTGTGAGCGCTGAGCCAATGCCGCCAGACGCGCCAATGATGAGTGCGTTTTCCATGCAGTCGAGCTAGCCGCATATCTTCTTCGATCAACCCCTGTCGGGATCCAAACGAGCACGCGCCGTTTGAAAGGGAACACACAGAATTTCTCAAAAATTCTGTGGGCCTGACCCGTGATCAAAGCATCAATTGGTAGGAACTGGGCACGTATCGAAACCCGCCGTCTTTTGCCTCGACATAGCCCACGGCAGGCCAAGGCATGTGATAGCCCGTAAAGGCCAGCTTGTCGGTTGCGATCATGTCAAGCAGGCGTCGTCGGGTTTTGGCGGCAGCTTCTTTATCGATGTCAAAACGCACATGCCAGTCCGGATGCGCCAAAGACCACACGTAGTGATTGGCAAAATCGGCCGCGATCAAAAGCTGTTGGCCTTCGGATTCCAGCATATGCACCATGTGACCCGGTGTATGCCCAAAGGCTGCCATGGCCGTGTGGCCTGAAAATCCGCTCGCCCCGTCACCCACCATCGAGATTTTGTCTGCCAAGGGGCGCACCTTGCCCTCAAATGCATCACTTTTTTCTTTGGCCCAATAATCAAATTCTGCCTGGCCTGCAAAAAGCTGAGCGTTGTTAAACGTCTCGCCCGCGTCTCCCATCAAACCGCCAATATGATCGCCATGCATATGGGTGAGCACCACCATATCCACCTGATCCGCGCTGTAGCCAGCGTCCTCAAGGGCAGCTGTGATAGAAGCGGGGTTCAGACCTGTGTCGAAGAGCACCAGCTTTTCACCGGTATTGACAACCACGGGCGTGAAAAAGAACTGGGCCTGGTCAGTGGGAATGTTGGCCGCGGCGGACGCGGCGGCAAAATCCTCTTTCGACGCATTGAGACCAAAAATCGACTGTGGCTCTCCGCGTGCAACGGTGCCAGACAGCAACATTGTGACCTCAAATGCGCCCAGTTTGAAGCGACGGTGAAGCGGCGTGCTCACGCCCTTCATGGGTGCATCCGCCCAACCTGCCGCCGGCAAGAGCGGTAATGCGGCAACCCCGCCCATAACGGCGCGACGGGTGAGATCTGTAGGTTGGGTCATGGCATATCCTCCGTATTGAGCGTGAGGTAGCACACAGCAATGGCGCGACCATACCAATCGCACTATCGTGAAAGACGAACCGCCCGCATGCCCGTTAGGAAGACATATCATGGCTGACGCGCTAGACCTGCTTCTCTCATCCATCAAACACGCGCGCAGACGCGCAGATGCCCAAGCTCTATTGCCGTTTTTTCAGGATGTGACCGGGTATGACCCTGTGATTTGGAGCGGATCGATCATTGGGTTTGGGCGATATCACTACACATACGACAGTGGGCGAGAGGGCGATTTCCTGGCGACGGGCTTTGCCCCGCGCAAAGCATCCATGTCGATTTACATCCTGCCGGGCTACCAGGATTACAGTGAGATACTCTCGCGCCTCGGCCCGCATAAAACCGGAAAGGCCTGCCTTTACATCACCCGGCTCGACCTTATCGATATGACGGTTCTCAGAGAGCTGATCCAAACGGGTTTGAGAGATCTATCCCGGATGTATCCTGTCTATCCGATCTAGGGCGCCGAAATCTTTGAAAGATTTCGGTCCGCATTCTTTCAAAGAATGCGTGCGCCCGGACGGCGGGCCGAAAGCTGAACCCCGCCGACCACACCGTCGGCGAAGTAGCCCGACATCTTGTCATAAAAAACCTCAATGACCTCGTACCCGTCAGGTCCGTGCTTGGCTTCATACGCGACACGATCCTCGCGAAACGCTTCCAGACGGCTGGCTGTGAATGCGCTCCAATCCTCCGTCATGTCCCGCAATCTCACGTCCACAAACCCCGCGTCGGACAAAGATTGATCGTACTGTTCAAAAGAGACCAGCGAATTTGGAAACAGGTGGCGCGCGAAATCCTCTTGGTCCTTTGGCGGCTTCATCAGGTAGAGGTCTTCTGCGAAGAATGTTCCCCCCGGTTTGAGGGCCGCATAGATCTTGGATTGGTACCGTGACCGGTCCGGGATGTGAAAGAGCGCCAACCAACTGACCGCGTGATCAAAGCCCTCTGCGGGTGCGTCCCACTGCAGAAAGTCCGCATTTACGTGAGAGACCCCTTTGGCAAGCCCGGCGCGTGACGTGAGGTCTTGCGCAACACTGTGATAGTCCTTTTGCAGCTCGATCGCAGTCAGTGCGGCGCCGCTCGTCTGGGCCAGGTACCGCGCGCATCCCCCCCAGCCAGACCCAACCTCAAGCACCGCGTGATCTGTCCCCATAGCGCAAGCCTCAATCGCGGCATCCAAAGCATCCGTGCCATGATAGTGCAGTTGATCAAATCGATTGAGCACATCAACAGAAACAGGCGCCCCGGGGGCATAGCCTAGCGCATCAAGCTCCGCATAGATCCGATCCGCGCGGGGATAAAGCTGCATTGATTTGATCTGATCTGACATGGCGGCCCTCGGTTTTTTCAGCGCAGCCTACAGACAATCTCGCTCAACGCACAAGCTCAGGTCACACTTTCCCGCAGCTTGCGGACCAACCACCACACGACAAGAACAACCGGAAGTGTCACGGCTGCCGTCAAAACCCCTGTGCTGATCTCTGTGGCCTCGGACACCGGATAAAGCAAATAGGAGGCCAGCGAGACGGCATAGTAGCTGATCGCAACGACCGACAGCCCTTCCACCGTGCGTTGCAGCCTAAGTTGGAGCGCTGCGCGTCGGTCCATACTTTCCAAAAGCGCCTGATTCTGCGCGCTGCGTTCCACGTCAACGCGGGTGCGCAACAGCTCTCCGGCGCGGCGGGCGCGTTCGACCATGGCATCGAGGCGTTCTTTGGCAGCCGTTACTGTGCGCATGGCGGGATCATAGCGGCGCATCATAAACTCGGAGAAGGTCTGGCGCGAGCCGAAGCGGTCTTCGCGCAGCACCGAGATGCGCTGCGAGACAATTTGTTGATAGGCCGCCGTGGCGCCGAAACGGAAAGAAGATTTGGCGTTGAGCGCCTCCATCTCGGCGGTGATATCCAGAAGCTCGCGAAGTGTGTCCTCAGCTTTGTCTTCGCCGGCACCCAGCCCACCGATGATACGGCTGAGGCGATCTTCCATGGTGCCCATATCGGCCTCCATGGCGCGCACACGCGAAAACCCCAGCATGGACATGGCCTTATAGGTCTCAATCTCACAAAGGCGCTGCATCACGCGCCCTGCCCGACGCGCGCCAATGTCCTCATCTACACTGATCAAAAAACGCTGGTGGCCGGCGGGATCAATGCGAAAATCTCCCGCGATGACGGCAGAGTTTTCCACCACGCGGGCTACGGCAACGGATTCAGAGACGAACCAGTCCGCGATGTTCTTTTCCAACTGCCTGTCATTTTTGCGCGGCTCCACCCGCAAGAGCGCCGACGTGACCCGAGAGCCCGGAGCGGTCCCTAACCAGTCATCCGGAAAGACCTCGAAATCGGCCGGATCGAAGGGACGTCCGCCATTGGCTTCGGCGATGGCGGAATAGGTCACAAACTCCGCGTGGCTTTCCCAGGTGAGATGATGACGGCCCACCTGACCGGAATAGTGCGTGGCGCCTGGTTGTGGATGGGACGCGCCGTGACGGTCAAGAAGATCTATCAAATGCACCATGTCGAGCGCCCGATCCCGCCCCGCGGCGTTTTCGTTCTTTTTCAGAACGAGGAACGCGATCGTGGAAGGCGCCTCCAGCGATGGAAACGGGCGCGCATGCAGCTCATTGGCGAGCGTGTAGCGCAACGGATGATCTTCGATCGGCGGCATGCAATGTCCATCTAAAATTCGTGCCGCGCCATCATCCATGGCCCGGGTTAAATTATTGACACTCCGGGCCTGGCTCACGCGCGACGGTGGAGTGCAATTAGTTTGCAGATGTGCTGCGACAACCCGTCATCCCGAATGCCCGGGCATTCAGGGCGGGCAGTGTCTTTATGGGGTCAGATTGACGCCAGTGAAAGAGCGCAGCGCATAGAAAAAGGGCGGCCTGCGAAAGGCCGCCCTCTGGTTGGGTCGTTATAGAACAAGACCTTGGGGCTATTCCACCAGCGGGAGTAGTTTGCTGACGCTGTCTTTGGCATCGCCATAGAACATCCGCGTGTTCTCTTTGAAGAAAAGCGGATTTTCGATACCCGAGTAGCCCGTGCCTTGCCCGCGTTTGGAGACAAAGACCTGCTTGGCTTTCCAGACCTCGAGAACCGGCATGCCTGCAATCGGGGAGTTCGGATCATCCTGTGCCGCAGGATTTACGATGTCATTGGAACCGATCACGATAACAACGTCCGTTTCCGGGAAGTCCTCGTTGATCTCATCCATCTCCAGCACAATGTCATAGGGCACCTTTGCTTCGGCCAGAAGCACGTTCATGTGCCCAGGCAAACGGCCCGCAACAGGGTGGATGGCAAACCGCACCTCTTTGCCCTTGGCGCGCATTTTGTTGGTCAGCTCACTCACCGCCTGCTGCGCCTGAGCCACCGCCATGCCGTAACCCGGCACGATGATGACAGAGCTCGCATCATTGAGTGCAACCGCAACGCCATCGGCATCAATCGCGACCTGCTCGCCTTCCACGGCCTGCTGCTCACCCGCGGCCGCACCGCCCCAGCCGCCAAGTATAACGCTGACGAACGAGCGGTTCATCGCCTTACACATGATATAGCTGAGGATGGCACCCGAAGAGCCCACAAGCGCACCAACAACGATCAACAGGTCATTGCCGAGCGAAAAACCAATCGCGGCGGCCGCCCAGCCGGAATAGCTGTTGAGCATCGACACAACGACTGGCATGTCCGCACCGCCAATACCCATGATCAGGTGATAGCCAATAAAGAGCGCCAGAAGCGTGAGCAGAACCAGCGTCCAGGAGCCGGATCCCGCCAGATACATAATGGTGAAGAGCAGCGACAGGCCGGCAGCACCGGCATTCAGCGCGTGGCCACCGGGCAGCTGCTTGGCAGATGTATCCACCTTGCCCGCAAGCTTGCCGTAGGCGATCACAGAGCCGGTAAACGTCACCGCACCGATCCAGATGCCCAGAACCAGCTCGACCTTAAGGATGGTAACCTCAACAGCCAGTTTCTTGGCAATGAGTGTGCCAAAGGACGACAGCGGCTCTTTCACCTCGGAGGGCAAGGACGCGTAGGCGCCTTCTGCACCCAACACCAGATCATTGGACGCAAAAAGCGCTTCCATCTGATTGATCATGATGTCGGCATTAAAGCCCACAAAAACGGCCGCAAGACCCACGAGCGAGTGCATGATGGCCACAAGCTCTGGCATTTGCGTCATCTGCACGCGCGTGGCCAGTTGATAGCCAATGATCGCGCCCAGAATGATGAGCATTATGGTCAGTGGCCAGAAGACCTGACCGGGTCCAATAAGCGTGGCCAGAACAGCGATCGCCATACCGACAATCCCGTACCAAACAGCACGCTTGGCGCTTTCCTGGCCGCTCAGACCGCCCAGGGAGAAGATGAAAAGAATGGCCG
>ERZ1740070.273-NODE-273-length-36330-cov-18.033356_pt1 | contig 36330 bp, 27 predicted proteins | sample MGYA00581734_ERZ1740070 | MGnify/ENA primary metagenome ERZ1740070 (study PRJEB43018, sample SAMN04849744) | marine metagenome | isolation source: floating plastic debris | place: Pacific Ocean | collected 2008-09-01 | study: EMG produced TPA metagenomics... | reverse complement strand
ATCCCTGTGCCGCTGATCCTTGCGCCGCTGATCCCTGTGCCGCTGACCCTTGCGCCGCTGACCCTTGCGCCGCTGACCCTTGTGCTGCCGCTGCCAACCCCTGTGCCGCCGCCAGTTCCACCGGTAGCTTCAAAACAGTATCTAGTGACACTTCTGGTGGCGCTACTATTGTTGAAGAAAACGGCAAGCGCTACCTCGAATTTGATGACACATTCAGCACCGAGAACGGTCCTGATCTATTTGTATTACTACATAAGGAAGCCACTCCTGAAAGCTACAGCTCTGGAAAGTTTGTCAACCTAGGAGACTTACAGTCGATTGCTGGTAGCCAGCGCTACGAGATTCCTGAAGATGTATCCGTTGAAGACTTTCAATCGGCTGTTATCTGGTGCCGTCAGTTTAATGTCACCTTTGGCTTTGCAGCGATTTAGGGGGGGTAAATTCTGCCCACTTAAAATCCTCTAATACTTAGTCAAGCGATGGAAAAAGTTTAAAGGTAAGGAGATGAAGGCTATATTCCCTTCTCTTCTTACTCTTTTCCCATGGCTAACTTGACTATTGCTTAAACCCGCCATCCAATCAGTTGCGGCAGAAAAATGTCAGATAATGGGAAAATGCGTCAGCAGACGTTTTGTACTTTTTCCAATTTCCCTTAATGGTGACCACACTGCCCGCTGATGCTCAACATTTAACCGAAGACACCTCGGTTGCCTTAGCCCGCCAGGTTCAGTTTGCTAATATTTCCACCCCCCTTGCGGAGCAGCCCATTGCCACTAGCTATGTGTGTGCTGGAACGGGCAAACCCATTCTGCTGATTCCTGGATTCGACAGCTCAATTTTTGAATTTCGTCGTTTGGTTCCCCAGTTGACCGCCAGTGCCCAGGTGTGGACCATGGACTTGTTAGGCTTTGGTTTTACTGACCGCACGTCTGGGGCGCCTATCACCCCTGCCGCCATTAAACAGCACCTCCATAGTTTCTGGCAGCAGCAGATCGGAGAACCCATGATTCTGGCGGGTGCTTCCATGGGGGGGGCAGCCGCTATTGACTTTGCCCTAGAGTTTCCAGAGGCCGTGGAGAAACTGGTGCTGCTAGACAGTGCTGGCTTTGCGGCGGGGCCGGCCATGGGTAAATTTATGGTGCCACCGTTGGATAGCTGGGCAACGGCATTTTTGAGAAATCCAGGGGTACGGCGACGGATTAGTCAACAGGCCTATTGCGATCGCACCCTCGTCACCCCCGATGCCGAACTCTGCGCTGCCCTGCACCTGCAAATGCCAAACTGGAAAGAAGCCCTGATTACATTTACCAAAAGCGGCGGCTACAACTTTTTGAGCAACTATATCCAAAAAATTGAGGCACCTGCATTGATAATATGGGGTGAGCAAGATAAAATTTTGGGCACCAAAGACGCCCAGCGATTTAAGCAAACCATTCCCCACAATCAGTTAGTGTGGATTCCCCAGTGTGGCCATGTCCCTCACCTAGAAAAATCCAAAGATACCGCCGAGGCAATCGCATCTTTTTTATAACCGTTCCTGATTAAAGGGGTGTCCCGATTTGTTAGAAATGCCATATGTCAGCATTTTGCAAATACAGCAGACGTTTGTGCGCCGGTACCGTAGCTGAACGCTTTCAATGACTATGCCCTAATCCATAGGGTCAATGCCATAGACTCATCTCGAGGAGCAGCACCGCATTTTTATAGTCTGTTTACAAAAAAATGGAACAATCTTTGCAATATTGCATCTGTCAGGTTAGTTAGGACATTAACAAGGAAGATGGATATCCCTGCAGACATTGACAATCGCTAACCTGACAGATGCAATCGACAAATGTGTCCCTCGGTTATGACCGTTGCTGATTTAGAGGATGAACCGATCGGTTAGATATTCTATTTGACAGTATCTTGCAGATAAAATCATCCCGAGAAGCAGCAATGCCGATGCGTGGATCGAAGCGAATATATTTGCCCTAGGCTCATATTCTTCCCCTGACAATTTCATCCATGTTCTGCACAATATGAACATGCATCCTGCTCTACCAACTATTTACTGATTACGCATGGCCCTTGAGACGATCCAAAACGCTTGCCAAACAGATATTAGCGTTAGCCATTGGATCCAGTTCAGTCACTCAACATTTATGTGGTTGATGAGTTCTCCCGTGGCCAGTCTGATGGTCGGGGGACTGTTCGTTATGGGCTTTCTCATCCTGAGCGGTCTTTTGATGCGTGGGTTCATCCTTTTCGATCGTGGACACACCATCAAACGGCTGTGGCTATGGGGGTTTCCCATCGCTTTATTTCTAAGCATCTCCCCCCTACTCGTTGGCGAACCCCTATTGACTCAGTTTTTACCCATATACAACGGGCAAAATGCTGATGCTGTTGTCGTCCTGGGTCGTGGCAAACGCTTACAGCCAAGCCGTGTCAGCACAGCCGCCGTTTTGATGTTGACAGATCGAGCACCTCAAATATTTGTCAGCGGTCGTAAAGATGCCCCCATAATGGCTACTATGCTTAGCCAGTTAGGGGTAGAATCCAGCAAAATTTCCGGAGAAAATTGCTCCAGCACCACTGAAGAAAACGGCCAGTATACCGCCCAACAACTCCTACCCAGCGGCATCCAATCCATTATTCTAGTCAGCGATCCTCTCCACCTATTACGGGCACAGCTCGTCTTTAGAAGTCTTGGATTTGAGGTTATTCCCTACCCCAGTCCATTACCCCATCAAGTTAGCCTCCACCATCGCCGACTGCTTGCCTTCCGCGAATCCCTGGGCTTTGTTGCCTATGCTCTAAGGGGACGCTATTTACCCCGACCCATTGCCACCATAGATACGACCGCTGCACAGTAAACTAAACGTTGTCCTCACATCTAGAGCCTTGGTTATCCTAAGTGATATCCAACGGTCAAACTGGATGTAGTTTTTAGAGACTATGCAGTAGTTTTTGCCGGGAGGTTACATTGGCAAATTCCCGAGCTAGGAGAATCACCATGGCGTCAGCTTCATCGCCCTCGTCTGTGCGCTGGATCGCCATCATCACCGTGGCCATTGCCCTATTCATCGCCTTTTTCTGGCGTTTAGACAGTATCGGCCTGGTGGATGAAACCGAGCCTCTCTTTGCCGAAGCATCACGCCAAATGTACGCTACCGGCGACTGGATTACCCCCTATTTCAACGGTGAAACCCGATTTGATAAACCACCATTGGTGTACTGGGGCATGGCACTATGTTTTCATATTTTTGGTGTCGGAGAATGGGGGGTGCGGCTACCCTCAGCATTGGCAGCTGCAGGTCTAGCCGGATTTAGCTTTTATACCCTCCTACGGTTTGGTTACTCCCATGGCAACAAAACTGCCGACATCGCCAATAAACAACAAGCATTTACCCTAGCCGCCCTGGTCAGCGCAGTGGCCATGGGGCTCCATCCAGAAACCCTGGTGTGGGCTCGTACAGGTGTATCAGACATGTTGCTATCAGGCTGCATAGGGGCCGCGTTACTGTGTTTTTTCTGGGGCTATGCCCAAGAGTCTCGCTGGTACTATGGGTTCTACCTCTTTATAGCCCTAGCCGTTTTAGATAAAGGTCCCGTAGGTGTCGTAATTCCCGGGTTAGTGGTCGCTGTGTTTGCAGGCTATGTAGGACAGATCCGTAATCTACTCAAAGAAATCAAACTGTTGCGAGGCAGCCTACTGACCCTACTCATAACAATGCCTTGGTTCATAGCCGTCATTGCTATCCACGGTCAGACCTACATCGATAGCTTTTTTGGGTACCACAACTATGAGCGCTTCACCGATGTGGTCAATGGCCATGCCGCACCCTGGTACTTTTACTTTGCCGTCGTAGCCATAGGCTTCCTACCGTGGTCACCGGGCCTACCCTTCGCCATGGCGAGGTTACAACCTTTCGCCATCGGCTACTGGCGGCGGCAACCACGGGAAAAACAGCTGGGCTTATTTGCCCTCATCTGGTTCTTAGCTATATTTTGCTTTTTCACAGCCGCCGTCACAAAATTACCTAGCTATGTACTGCCACTCATGCCCGCCGCCGCCATTATGATTGGCCTGATGTGGGCTGGGCCAATCCAACGTGGTACATGGATCAGCGCTGCATTAACCATTGTTTTCTTTGGGATTTTAGCCGTAGCATCCTATCTAACACCAACTTGGCTCGGTGGCGACCCGGTCATGCCAAACCTTCCAGAACTGGTAAAAGAATCCCAAGCCATGCTGCATGGCTCAATTGTTTGGAGTCTGGCGACCCTATCCGGACTTGGATTACTCCTAGTCCGTAAAGTTCGATGGGTTTGGGCCGTAAGTTTCATCGCCTTTATGGCATTTACCATAGTCTCGATCTTGCCAATAGCCCAGATTGCCGATAGCCAGCGACAGCTTCCCCTGCGTCAATTAGCCCAAACCATACAAGCTGAACAACAACCAGATGAAACGCTGGCCATGGTGGGCTTTATGAAACCAAGCTTGGCCTTCTACACTCAACGGCCCATTCTGTATGTATACAATCCAGACTCAGAACAGCTCAAGGCAACAGGTCAAGTGTTAGTTGTTGGTCACCCTGACGAGATTGAAACGAGCATCAGCCATAGTCAGTCAGGAAAAATCATAGAAACAGCAGGAACCTATCAGCTAGCACGATTAATTTTTTAGCCGTTGCTGATTTAGAGGATGAACCGATCGATTAGACATGCTATTCGACAGTATCTTGCAGACAAAATCATCCCGAGAATCAGCAACGCCGTTTTTTATCCTTAATATCTCCGTTGTCGTGTCTTCGTAGCATATATCGACATTTATGCATCCTTAAGGGTGAACATTGGCTTGTAGATCTGATAAAGCTAAATCATAAATTTACGAAACTTGGTTGAATTGCAATTTTTGAAATAAATACTCGGAGCGATAACGGGCATCATGTATCAGTATGGTGAATCTGTGCAAGAGTGCTGGCTTCTTTTGTTTACCTGAATAAGCCAGATATAAGAGAAATTGAAACTTTATCAGTTGTAGTTCAGTCCTAGAACTGAGTTGGCTCCAACTGGCCTGCAATTTTAATTTGCCTACATTTTCCTAAAGACAGCTATGGAAATCGTTCAATTCCCAGCCAAAAATCAGCCCTCATCTAAGCTCAGTTTACCCCCACTGTTACGTGCCTCTGGGCAACAAGATATGCGCTCAAAGGTCTTTAAACTTGTAGGAACATTATTCCTCAGCAGCCTTTCCCTCAACCTTGCAGCCTCCCCAACCGTTGCTCAGTTGCCGTCCCTAGAGGCTGTTCCTGTCCCGACTACGGCCCAGTGGGAAAACTCCAGCGAGTCGACCGTTGCCTTAGAAACCTACACATTAGGGCCTGGCGATCAAATTAGAGTGGATGTGCTGGTTAACCATCCCTTGTTCCTAGAACCTATTGATCAAATCATTTTGTTAGATGGCTCATTGACATTGCCCTGGGTGGGTAAGGTTGATGTCGCCGGTCTAAACCCGATTGCGGCTGAGCAAAAGGTAGTTGATGCTTACAGCACCTATATGCGTAATCCACTCGTGACATTTCAACTGCTACAGCCACGCCCCATCAGGATAGGCATTGTTGGTGAAATTAAACGCCCCGGTGGTTATACACTCCAGGTGAGTTCCGAAGCAGGCGAACAGTCTGAAGCAAGTGAAAGTCGTACTCGTTTTTGGCCAAGTGTAACCCAGGCAATCAGTAATGCAGGCGGCATTACTCGCGCTGCAGATGTGCGCTCGGTACAGATTAAACGCCAGGGCAGGGCTGAACTTATTCAGGTTAATCTTTGGGATTTTGTAGATAGTGGTAACCTACGCCAAGATCCCTTACTGCGAGATGGTGATCAAATTCTGGTTCCTACCGCCCAATCCATCGACAACGTAGAGGTGCTTACACTAGCCAACACTACGTTTGCCCCGGCTACGATCACGGTAAACGTTGTTGGTGAAGTTCCCTCCCCTGGAGCTCTTTCCGTTTCGCCAGATACTCTTCTCAATCAGGCTATTCTAACCGCTGGTGGATTTAATACTCGGGCTCGCACCAGTCGTGTAGAGCTGATTCGTCTCAATCCTAACGGTACCGTGGCTCAACAAAAGGTTGAGGTTAACCTTGCCCAAGATGTTAATGATGAGCAAAATCCTATTCTTCAGGAAGGAGACACCATTATTGTCGGTCGTTCAGGTCTTGCTGCCACTTCAGATACTGCTGGTCTAATATTCTCGCCCTTGACTAACTTGCTTCTAGGGCTCTTTGGGATTCGATAGCTAGTGTTGCTTACCTCTCTCAACCTATTGTTCTTACTTATTGATACTTCTAGTTGGCAGCCTAACTTACTATGAACTTTATTCGTAACGTTATTGACCTCAACCTTCAGTATCTATTTGCAGCAACTCGTCGCGGAATTGTTCCGGCAGCGTCAGCATTTGTCCTAACGGTTTTAGGGGCTGCCACAGTTGCATCACTGACAAAGCCAACCTATCTAGCAGAAGGAAAACTTTTATTCAAACCGGACCGAGCAGCCTCACTGACTGGACTGGACGAAGATGGAGGCCCTCTAAAGACCATTAGTTATGGAACTCAGCTAAATTCTGAAATTGAAATTATTACGTCAAAACCCCTCATCCAGAAGACCATTGACACGCTTCAGCTAAAGAATGATGAGGGCGAGCCGTTGAAAGTCGAAGATTTTTGGACAAATCTTCAAGTAAAAGTAGTATTTCAAACGGACGTTTTGGCCTTTACCTATCTGGATCTAGATCCAGTAACAGCAGCCGATGCGGTCAACACCCTGATGGAATTGTATCGGACACAGAAGCTAGCGAGTACCCAGGTAGATACTGAAAGTGCAGGGGAATTTCTAGATCGTCAGCTACCTGTAAATGCTGAAAAAGTTAGACAAGCGGAATTCGAACTGCGTGTTTTTCGAGAAACCTATAATATTGTCGACTTATCAGGGGAGCAAGCAATTGCTGTTGCGGCTCTGAATGATGTACGCATAGAACAAGACGAAGCAAAAGCTGAGCTCAGAGGACTGTACGATGTTCAGGCGAATTTACGCGATGAGCTTAACCTCACGGTTTCTGAAGCTATTCAGTCAAATACGCTGAGTCAATCTAGCCAAATTCAAGACATTTTGGCAGATATCAACGCAGTTCGTCGCGAAATAGCCATACAAAAGGTCGAGTTCACAGAAGAGAGCCCGATTCTGCAACGTTTGAGAGCCCAGGAAGCGTCTCTAACTAATCTTTTAAATGAGTCTACGCAGATTTTAGCGGGTGGCCCTATTCAAGAATCGTTACTGCAAGTAGGGGGACAAGGAGCTGTCTCTCTCCCGAATGCAGCAGCTGGAGAATCAGGACTTCAAGCGAGTTCTATTCGAGATCTACTCGTTGAAGAATATGTCGTTAATCAACTTAAGATAGTTGCTTTAGAAGGACGTTTGAATGCGGTCGAAACCAATGCTCAGAGATATAAAGAGCGTGTAGACCTTTTCCCAGAACTTGAACAGCGGCAGCGAGATTTAGTACGAAACCTAGAAGCAGCCCAAGAAACGTATCAAGAACTGTTGGGTAGACGTCAAGAACTACAGGTTAAAGAAAATCAGCTGACCAACTTTATTCAAATCATTGCCCCAGCTGTTCCTCCTGAAAATCCATCTTCCCAAGTAGCTGTGAAGATTATAGCCATGGGAATTGTCGCTGGCTTTGCACTAGCATTAGCGATTATTGTTGCCATTGACTTCTTTATTGTAGATATCAACGGCACTAACAAAAACTATGACCCTGATACCTACAACATTCCTTCAGGACTTTAGTAAAGCATCTTTGATATCTTGTGGTTTGAAATAGCATTTTAGATATAAAACCATCTATCACTCTTTAAAATCCCTATATTTCTGCTGTTTTATGGTGATTCAAACTGTCTCGGCTGGTGAGCTGCCATCGAGAGAATCAGATGAAATAAAATCATCTCGTAAAGAGTTCTTTGAAAGACTTTTAGAAAAAGTTGAATTTACTTACGTCTTCATTTCATTTTTCTTCTTTACAGATGCGGTTTTGATGGTGGTTCTCAGCGGGGGAGCCAGCGAAGGAGATGGATTTAGCTACGACGCGGTTAACTATACCCTCGTTCATTTGTTCTATGTTGCCCATAATTTGCTTACGCTTATTTTAGTGGCATGCAGATATAAACGAACAATCTATATCCTTTTAAGTAACCCATTACTGATTGCGGCTAATACTTTAATAGCTCTATCATTTCTTTGGTCGTTTGCCCCAGATCAATCACAGACTGGAGGCATATTTGCGACTTGTAATATGTTGTTTGCAGTTTACTTAGCGGGGCGATATACGTTAAAACAACAGCTTACAATACTCAGCTATGTAATGTTAACGATAGCTGTACTGAATTTTGTTTTTGCCTATGCACTACCGCAGTACGGCATTATGGGACCACCCGTTCATCCAGGGGCCTGGCGAGGGGTGTTTACCCATAAAAATGGGGCTGGAAAAATGATGGTACTGTCCTCTGGCATCATGTTTATCATGTTCAATGAGGTGAAGGCTAAATCTCTCAGGTGGCTGTACTTTATCGGTTTAATGCTTTCTCTCCAAATGATTAATAAAACTGGATCTGGAGGGGCATTAATCAATTCTTTTTTCATTTTGAACATCATTGTACTGCTTCAATCATTTAAGGCAGAAACTCGTAAGTTTCTCCTATCACTAATTTTTCTGATCTCTGCAGCCATACTTATCAGCGTTGCCTACGTTCCCCTGATGACCTTTGCTCTCGGATTAATTGGTAAAGATCCAACTCTGACAGGCCGCACAGACATTTGGGAATACATTTATGCGATGATTGGTAATCGCCCTTGGCTTGGTTATGGTCTTGGTGGTTTTTGGCATGGTACAGCAGGACCGTCCCTATATGTCTGGCAACGAGCTGGTTGGGAAGTGCCAGACGCGCACCACGGTTTTTTGGATATGACCCTACAAATTGGCATTATCGGAACAGTTCTGGTGTCATTGGTGCTGTGGCTAACTCTACTTAGGGGGCTTTCTAGAATACGATTGTTTAAAACATGGGTAAGCTGCTTTCCGGCAGCCTATAGCCTCTATATCGTATTAATTAATTTGGCAGAATCTTCACTGCTAGCACCCAACAGTATTTTTTGGATTTTAATTTGCTCAACGAGCTTTACGATGGCCTTTGAATCGAAGTATCTGACAGACTTTGATAGATTTAGTCTCATCGAAAGCGGTAACCCTATGGGCGATAAAATCAAGAGCAGGATTAAGCCGTTGGGAAGAACTGAAACTAATATTTAAGCTGTATTTATCTAATTTTATGGCAGTAAGACTTAGTGAGTGAGGTGAAAAAAATTATTTCTAAACTCAAAACAATATTAGGTAAATCTTTACTTAAAGACAGCATGTGGATGTTGTCTTCTCAAATAATCGGTATCTTTATTCAGGGTGCTTATTTTATTATTGTTGCTAGAGTCCTGGGCGCTGGAGCCTACGGAATATTTATCGGTATTGCGGCATTTGTTAAACTGCTGTTTCCGTTTGTCGGCTGTGGCAGTTCCGATATTTTTCTTAAGTATGTTTCAAGAGACTCAAAACTCTTTAGAGGGTATTGGGGCACTACATTACTAACCTCTTCTCTGTTTGTTCTGGGACTAGTCCCTATCATGTTAGGTCTGGTAAAGGTGATTTTCACCCCAGACACTTCGCTACTGCTAGTTTTATTTATATTGCTAGCCGATTTGCTAGGCGGAAAAATATTTGATTTGACGTCAAAGGCTTTTGTTTCCTTTGACCAATTTAAGCTTAATGCTCAAAGTCGTATTCTCTTCAGTATAGGTAAACTGCTTGCAGCCGTTGCCCTACTAGTATTCTTTGAAGATGGTAATATTGTCGCCTGGGGCGGCTTATATTGTTTAGGCTCCATCTTGCCAGCGACTGTATCGTTATTAACGGTTAACAAGTTATTTGGTAGCCCTATATTCAACTTAAAGAAATATCCGCCTGAATTTACTGAAGGCTTTTTCTTTGCAATTTCGCAGTCTGCTGAAACCGTAAACGGACAGATTGATCGAACCATGTTGGTCAGCTTGGGGACTGCTGACGCCGCTGGTATTTATGCTGCCGGTTATCGATTTATCGATGTTGGATACATCATTATTATTGCGGTAATGAGCGCTACCTATACCCGATTCCTCCGTCATGGTGCTTCTGGTATTAAAGCGGGTCTAACTTTTGCGTTAAAATTGGTTCCTGTAGCTGTTGGCTACGGAATTCTTTCAACAATTACATTACTCAGTATTGCTCCGTTTACGGCAAGTATTTTAGGGACAGAGTATGCTGAGTCTGCCGGTGTATTGGTATGGCTAGCGCCTATTCATTTGATTGCCACACTGCAATTTATTGCAGCCGATACATTAACCGGTGCCGGTTTTCACAGAGCCAGAAGTATGTTGCAGGTGACAGCTGCTTTTATTAATTTTGGCGCAAACCTATATCTTATCCCTCGTTTTTCTTGGCAAGGTGCAGCCTGGGCTACCCTGACTTCTGAGTTATTTAAACTCATAACGTTGTGGTTATTGGTTTTCTTTTATCATAGGAAAGCAACAGCCTAGGATTACTAGCTAAATAATAGCTATAAATTTGACTGAGGTAGTCTTGCTATGGTTAGAGCCAACAGCAATCTCGTAGTCTTTAAAGAACTTCTCCATTTGATTTGATTAAATATGAAAAGTGATTTTATGAGTAGTCTGGCTTTGAATCACTAAAACTAGGTAGGTAATGGCGTCTCCCACAACACTTTTCTCTAAAAAAAGGTACAAATAGCTTTTAAGGAACAATGGTTGGATAATTTGAGTCTTTCTAGGAGGAGTAGATTGTCAATTTGAGTATGTAGGTCATATTTAGAGAATAATACATTTTTTTTGATACGAGCCTTAACAGTTTGAGTTGGTCTAGACAATGAGACAAAAGCATTGGCTATAAATGCTTTTTAAGGCTAAGAGGTTTGGCATTATTTTAGATTTCATCCTTAGAAGTTTATTTTTCATGATGAAATCTAAAATAATGCCTTTAGCTGTCTATGGAGTTAAAAAGGTTTATCTGAGTAGTAATGAAAGCAACTAATGTCTTGTTCTTAACTACGCTACTTCCCAGCCAAAAGAAAACTGGGGGTGAAGTTGCATCTCAGGCCTTTATTGAGGGGCTGAGACAAAATGGATATCAGGTCTCAGTAGTAGGCTACATGCGAAAAGATGATGGGTTTGAACCAGAATCCCACGAAATATTGGTGGAAAAACGCCATATAGAAACAAGCAATGCAAAAACTGACGCTATCCTCTGGCTTATTTTGAGTTTCTTTGTCAGATTGCCTTATTCAGCTGCTAAGTTCTATTCGAACACTTATATAAAATTAGTTAAAAGCCTTTTAGCATCTAAGCAATATGATGTGATCTTCATTGATCATTCCCAGCTAGGCTGGTTGGCTAAGTTGGTTAGCGGTAGAAATAAAGTCATATTTATTGCCCATAATATTGAGCATGAAATATATTTGAGCCACTTTAATGGCTCAAATAATTTTCTGACAAGATATCTGTATGCTCGAGAAGCTAGAAAAGTCAAAAAAGTAGAATCCAAATTGGCCGAAAAGGCGACAGAAGTTTGGACATTGACTCAGCAAAATGCCAATTATTTTTCTAATCTTCAAGATGTCAATAACGTTAAAGTTTTAGCGCTACCCCTAGGCCCAGAAAAAATGTTTGAACAGGTGATTGAAAAGAAGTTTGATATTGGGTTGATTGGTAGTTGGACCTGGAAGTTTAATCAGGAAGGGCTACAGTGGTTTTTTAAGTCTGTTTATCCTGAATTATCAAGCCAATTATCCATTCATGTTGCCGGTAAAGGAGCTGAATGGTTAATTGAAAAATATCCGAATGTTAAGTATGACGGCTTTGTTCCCAGTTCTCAGGTCTTCATGGCTCAAGCTAAGGTAATCGCGTTACCTATGCTTGGTGGTAGTGGTATACAAATAAAAACTCTTGATGCCCTTGCGTCAGGCTCATCCATTGTCGCTACGCCAACATCTATGAGGGGAATCTCCTTAATCTCTCCAATTGTCAAAGTTACTGATAAACCAGAAGAGTTTGCTCGTCTTTTGTCGAGTGAAATACACGACTGGAATGTTGAAAAAATAGAGGATGCATCAAAAATAACTTCGGATTGGTTAAAAACAAGAAAAGAAAAATTCTTGAATGATATTGCTAGTTCAGTAGAGGACAATCCCAAAATTATAACTGAGATGGTAAAAAGTCACTGATAGTTTGACAAACCTAGTTCTGTCGAAGTAGGTGTCTTTTTGTCGAAATCAAAAAGTTATCTCATATTTGCCTTGTCTTCCAGTAAAGGTCTATGGCATTAGACGCTTTCAGAGGTGAATTTAGTAGAGTCAGCCCAAAATAAGCCAAGGCAAGTCTTCTATATAAGACGTGATTTTAGGGCATAAATGCAGTAAATCAGGGATATTTCGATATATTGGTCAAGATAAATGAAACTTTGCATTATTAAGTACGTCTATTTCTGTGTTGAGAAGAAAACTACTTAGGTCCATCTAGATTTTTTCATAGCGTCTCATGTGGTGCAGCTCTATTAAATTGCAGGATTAATCCATGAATGATTTATTAGAATACGATATCAACGCAGCTAATGCTGCAGATTTATTTGCCAAACAGGTTGAGGCACCTGCACCTGCATTAGAAGATTTCTCAGGAAGAGGGTTTATTCTCTGCGCAGGGGGTCCGTATTTAGAGAGTGCATATGTTGTAGTTCGTCTTTTGCGTCATTATGGAGCGACGCTGCCGATCGAAATCTGGCATGCTGGAGAGGATGAGATTCCACCGTGGGCAAGACCCGCACTTATTGAACACGGTGTGACACTTCATGATGTTATGGACTACTGCGAAAATCGACCTCTAAAGCAGATGCGCGGTTTTCCTATTAAAACGGCAGCTATTCTCAATACGCGCTTGCGCGAAGTGATGTTTATTGATGCCGATTGTTTTCCTGTGCGAAACTTGGAATTTCTATTTGAAACCCAAGAATATAAAGAGAATAGAGCCATCTTTTTTCCTGATTATCAGCGTCATTTACTGTTGCCAGATAAACCTGTCTGGCAACATGTAGGGATGCCCTACAACGGCGATACAGAATTTGAAACTGGTCTGCTACTTTTTGATAAGGTGTCTTGCTGGAAAGCACTCAACCTGGCTGAGTGGATGAATCTTGGATCAGAGTTTTGGTATCAGCATGCCATGGGCGATAAAGACACATTTTATTTAGCCTGGCGGAAGCTCAATCAATCCTATTTTCTTGCACCGAATTGCTCCCGTATTCCAACTGTTCTGAGTCGACACTATTGGCTTGGCAAGAAACACCTGGTCGATCATCGTACAGGCACCTCAAAATACACCGTACCTTATAAGAAGGGGATATTTAAAAGCTATTTATCTCCTTACAAAGGTCGTCCCTTATATAAAGACTTTATTGACGAATTTTTGCAGCGCTTTGTCAATAGTAACTATGGTTTACACACTAAATTTCTGGATGATTTGAAAACCTACAAGGACGCTTCTGGGGGGTAACAGATGCTACTAGGGTCTATAGCTCAGGAAAATTGTAATCAGCACTTGAGGTATAACCTGTGTCCAGCATAGGAACAATCTTTCTAGTTTCTATTCGTAATTGTACGTGGGGCATTCTAAACCTGTATTGCCCATGCCTGCTTTTATCCACTGACTGCGGCTACGTTTCAGCTGAGGTGTTTCTGAAATTGGTTTAGGTCGTCTAGTCAAACTCTAATCTACTCACCTAACTTAAAAGATGCAGATAGTCTCTGACCAACCGTCTGATATTAACTATAGTCCTGGCTCACCTACAAATTTGATGAAGATTTCGATCTGTGCGGCAACTTATAAGCGACCTAACATTTTGCAGGATTTGTTGGAATCCTTAAACAACCTCACCTTTACTCGAATTCCTACCCCAGTAATAGAAGTCATTATTGTTGATAATGATGCTACCGGTTCTGCGGAAATGACGGTTAAGGAAATTGAGTCCTCTTTTCAGTGGCCGCTAAAATATTTTGTAGAGACGAATCAAGGCGTTACGTATGCTCGTAACCGCTGTGTTAGTGAGGCTTGCAAGGATTCGGACTTTATTGCCATGTTAGATGATGATGAAACTGCCACCTCAGAATGGTTAGAGGAGCTGTTGATTAATCAGAAAAAATTTGATGCTGAGATTGTCGCTGGTCCTGTCATTCCTGTTTATAAGAAAGAACAGCAGGTGCCTGACTGGATCAAGGCGGGTAACTTTCACGGATATGAACGCCATGAAACTGGCGAAAGGATGCATACCGCATTCACAGGCAATGTGATGTTCAGCACTAAGATTTTGAAGGCCCTCAAGAAGGATGAGCCACTCTTTGATCATCGCTTTGCTCAAAATGGGGCAGAAGATGCCTATCTGTTTTCATGTTTGAACAAGCAGGGGTATAAGATTATTTGGGCTGATGAGGCTGTTCTGTATGAGCCGGTTGCTGATAAGCGGCTGGCTTTGGATTGGATTCTAAAGAGGGGACTCTGGTCTTGGAGTGTTCATAGTTTAATTGAATCAGAGCTGTATCCTTCATTGAAGACTCAGACTATTCGAGCTATCAAAGGATTGGGGTTGGTTGTAATGGGGGTAATTTCTATTGGCCCATCTCTTTTATTGGGTAAAGCCAAGGCAGCTCGAGCGTTGCTCAGAATTTATCGGGGGGTGGGAACACTCTCGGGACTTATGGGGCGTCAAGGTAGCTGGCAATGAAGCTTAGCTCAGATTTGCTAGAGATGTATTTGTATTTTTGAAACTATTTTGAGATTATTACATTGATCTCTACAACAATTTTTAACGTTTCCGCTTATATGAGACTCCTATGGTTAAGTCTATGCGTTGGCCTTCTCAAACAATCTTAAGAAGACTCTCTAATATAGCTGCTGTTGTTGTTGCAGCTGGCATGCTGAGCTGCTCAGATGGGTCTAAAAAATTAGAGGTTGTAGAGTTTCAAGTTCTAGTGGATCAGTTTGGCTATCGTCCCCAGGATCCAAAGGTTGCCGTTGTCATTGGCTCACTAAATGGAGAGCAACCCTATGAGTTGAGAAATGTAGAAACCGATCAGGTTGTTGATGTTATTACTCCGGAGCAGTGGGCTGGGGGTTCTGTTCATTCACAGTCAGGAGAGCGTGCCTGGTGGGTTGATTTCTCAGACTTGGAAAAGCCAGGAAAGTATGTTCTTGTGCGTGAAGATGGGGGGATTCGTTCGGCTGAATTTGAGATTCGCACAGATGTCTATAGAGATGTCTTAATTGCTGCTACCAAAATGTTTTTTTATCAGCGTAGTGGATTTTCAAAAAGAGAACCGTTTGCCGATGCCCGCTGGACTGATGAAGCAGCCTACATGGGGCCTGGACAAGATACCCAGGCGCGTTTTGTGGATGATAAGCTCAATCCCTTGTCAGAGAGAGCGATGCATGGCGGCTGGTTCGATGCTGGTGACACTAATAAATATGTTACGTATGCCCTGCAACCAGTCCATCAGCTTTTGAGTGCCTATGGACAAAATCCAAAAATCTGGACAGACGACTTTAATATTCCTGAGTCAGGTAATGGAATTCCTGATCTGTTGGATGAAATAAAGTTTGAGCTGGATTGGCTGATACGGATGCAGGATGATGATGGCGGAGCTTTTATTAAGCTTGGCACGCTAGATTATGATCCTCCTAGCCCTATTCCTAGTAAGGATACGCGCCCTCGATATTATGGCCCCAAGTGCTCATCGTCTACAATTGCGATCGCAAGTATGTTTGCCCATGCGGCCGTCGAAATGCAGGCGATTCCTGAGCTAGAAGACTACGCTGCTGAGCTAACATCGCGAGCTAGATCGGCCTGGGACTGGTTTCAAAACAATCCGGTTGAAACCGATTGTGACACGGGCGAAATTAAAGCTGGAGATGCCGACATGAAGGCTGAGCCTCAGTTGGGTACCACGGTAAGTGCTGCCGTTTATCTCTTTGCTGCAACCGGCGACCCTAAATATTCAGACTACGTTGTTGAGAATATTGCGTTGGCTCAGCCCTATAGGGATGGCCCCTGGTCTCGCTACGATCCCTGGCAGGGAGATGCCCTCATTTTCTATTCTCAACTGCCCGATGCTGACAGCGCCATAACGGAGAAGATTTTAACGAACTTAGAAGACAAACTGATTGAGTACCATCCGGAAGACTACGGTAACGACGATGTGCTTGATCCCTTTCGCTCCCACATGCCTGATGCCCAGTATCACTGGGGTAGTAACATGACCAAGGCTAACTATGGCAGCATGAATTACGATCCCGTTATGTTGGGCATCCACGAGGCAGAATCACCCGCTTATATCGAACGAGCATTGGGAGCCGTCAACTATTTCCATGGAGTGAATCCGTTAGGCATTGTATACCTGACTAACATGTATGACTATGGTGCCGAGCACTCAGCCAATGAGATGTATCACCAGTGGCTTGGTCAAGGCGAGTTTAAAAACGCGCTCACCTCTAAAAAGGGACCCGCCCCTGGATTCTTTACTGGCGGGCCAAATAAAAACTACTCTGGAGATGCGGCTATAGCTGCGGGGCCTCCCATGAAAGCTTATATTGACGCTGTTAAACCCAATACGCCGACGTATGAAATTATAGAGCCGGCCATCTACTATCAGTCAGCTTACATTAAGCTACTTTCTAAGTTTGTTACCGCAGAAGAGAATTAAGCCCCCTCTGCTGGTGTGATTGCAACAGTTGTAAGCCAGGAAAGACCTAATGCTATGAAGACGAGCTTGAAGTAGATTGCATCACAAGACAATATCCATTACTACACGGTACTGAATTCATCTATTGAAGCGTGTATCAACAGTAGTAAGAGCTTTAAAAATAGGTCGTATATCGAAGGATAACAAGATTAATGCCTAAGAATAAGTTGAAAGTACTATTAATTATTGAACAATGTAATCCTGCCTGGAACTCAGTTCCCCTTGAAGGATATCGTTTGTACGAAGGTATTAGTCGGTTTGTCGATACCACATTAGTTACCCACGAGCGTAACAAAGAAGAACTCGAGAAAGTACATCCAGACGCAGATATTACTTATATAGAAGACAGTACTTCAATTAAACAGCTTGAACTCCTGGGTAATCGTTTAAGTTTATATAAAGGGCAGATTATCTGGCCGCTTCGGAATACCTTTAATTATCCAGTTTATTGGGGATTTAATCGGGCAGTTTATAGCCAATTTAAAGCCGCTATTGCTCGTGGTGACTATGATTTGGTTCACACCATTACCCCAATGATGCCTCGCTACCCTGTGAAATCAGTCAAGGCATGTAAGAAAACACCCTTTATCTTAGGCCCAGTTAATGGAGGCGTTCCTTTTCCTGACGGGTTTAAGGACTTAGGTCGCCGAGAATATTCCTATTTTAATTTTCTTCGCTGGGTAGGTCGCTCCATAATTCCGGGTTATCGGGCCACCTATAAGAAAGCTACCCACATTTTAGCGGGCTCAAGTTATACACTCGGCCTGATTAAGGAGCTGTTTCCTAAAATTAAAGATGAGAAGATAGAACTATTCTATGAGAATGGTATTACTAACTCATTTGTTAGATCTGACGACGATGTTGCCCAAAACAAGATGCCTACTGAGGCTTCAGTCGACAACAAAGTTAAGCTGTTGTATGTTGGGCGCCTTGTCCCCTATAAGGGCGCTGATATGCTCTTAGATGCTATCGGCAGACTGGACGCCTCTGTAAAAGAGAAAATTCATTTAACGATTGTTGGAAAAGGCTCAGAGGAAGCAAGCTTAAAGAATCAAGTAAAACATCTTGAGCTTGACGAGTGTGTTCACTTTACTGGCTATATTGAACAGTATCAAACATTAGAACATTACCGCGAGTCTGATATTTTCTGTTTCCCTTCTGTTCGTGAGTTTGGTGGTGCCGTGGTGTTAGAGGCTATGGCCAACGCTCTGCCTTGCATTGTGGTTGACAATGGCGGTATTGGTGAGTACGTAACCAACAAGACAGGCTTTAAAATTAGTCCTGTTTCTAGGGAATTTGTGATCAAGAAACTGGCTATTTACATTGCTCAGCTGGTTGAAGACCATATCATGCGGCACGATATGTCCTATGAAGCTCTGCAACGGGCTAAAGAGTTTACCTGGGATGTGAAAACTCGTAAAATCGTCGATATCTATTCAGAGATTTTAGACAGAGAAAACGTGACAGCATAGCGATGACGTTAGCTGACCAAGCGTGAACCGATTTTTTGTTAGCCAGGGTTGACTTTCGGGTGGTGCTGAGTTTGGGTATGCGTTTATCTGCAAAACATCGATAACCTGTAGACCCTACAGATCGATTCATACCCAAACTCTGCAATGACGATTTTTATCTGTTTTCTGCTTGTTTTTAGTCAATAGAACAGCTTTCTTCATCACATGAGATGCTGTCGGTGACGGCTGCTTCTGGAACAATGGTGAAGCCACCTACACGGAGATCTTTAAACCCAAACTGCTTTTGTAGAACCTGGCTAAAGCTGGCGATGATATCTGGCAGTTGCTTTTCTATCTCAGCCCGGAGCTGATTAGCTTCAGGTGGCGGATTACCAACGGTTTCTACAGACATAAAACAAACGTCCTGACTAAATATCTGCGTCCATTTTAGGGTGAAATAGGACGCTCAACGCCCTAACATTTTTTCAAATGCCAGCCACGGGGTTGTAAAAAGGTGGATATACCTAGGGTTGAAAGGGTGGAGCCGATACCCGATTGGCCTCGACCCGTCCAAGGCAGTCGGGGGCTGACGCGATCGCAACAGTTCCAATAGGCACTCCCGCTACTCACCTGCTCTAAAATTTTCACGGCCCGTTCTCGTTTCGAACTGTACACCGCGGCCGTTAGCCCATAGGCTGTATCATTCATCAGGGCCACCGCTTCGGCGTCATCGCTCACTCGCTGAATCCCAATCACTGGACCAAACGTCTCCTCGCGCATGACGGTCATCTCGGGGGTGACGTCCGTTAAAACCGTAGGGGCAAAATACCAGCCAGGACGGTCTAGGGGCTGACCACCACAGAGCAGCTGGGCTCCTTTGGCGATGGCATCTTGGAGCTGCTGCTTGAGGATTGAAACCTGGGGCTTGCGACTGAGGGGACCTAAATATGTCTCAGGATGGGTGGGGTCCCCTAACTTAAACCCTTGAACCGTTTGGACAAATTTTTCAATAAATGGTTCGTAACTATCGGTGTGTACATAGATTCGTTCTACGGCGCAGCAGCTTTGACCATTGTTGTAGAACGCGCCATCGGCTAATCCTGCAGCCACTGAGGGCACGTCGACATCGTTGCACACATAGGCTGGATCCTTACCCCCTAGCTCTAGCTGTAATTTGATTAACTTGGGGGCTACGGCTGTGGCAATGCTCTGACCGGTGGGGTAAGACCCCGTAAAGAAAACACCATCAATGGGCTGTTTGAGCAGGGTGGCTCCGGCTAATCCTGTCCCGATGATGGGGGTAAAGATGTCTGGGGGAATCCCGGCTTTGTGCAGGAGACTTGCGATCGCAAGCCCCGTCATTGTCGCAATCTCCGATGGTTTATACACCACCGCATTCCCCGTTAGCAGCGCCGGGATAAACACATTGGCACCGACAAAATAGGGATAATTCCAGGCTGAGATATTAGCGATTACCCCCAGTGGTTCATAGGCGATAACTTCCTCCAGGTCTCCTGTGCCCGGTATGGCCTGCCAGGGTTCTTGATAGACCTGTTGGGGGGTGATCACCTTAGCAACAGTCTCAATAAAAAAATCAATCCGTAACGGCGTTCCTAGAATTTCATTCTTTGCCTGGGTAATGGGTTTGCCAGTTTCAGCCGTTAACGTTGCCGCCAGGGAGTCCGCTTGCTCCACCAGCAAATTTCTAAAGTTTTTGATCGCTTCAATTCTCTCTGACAGGGGGGTAGCCGCCCAAGCTGGCTGAGCAGCGCGAGCCCGTTTTACCTTGCTGGCAATGGCAGCACCGTCATCAACAGGAATCTCTTTGATGAGTGTTTCAGTGGCAGGATTAACAACAGAAATTACCTCAGCCATGGTTCATCCTCACGCGGCAAGCGCATCTTGGTAAATGGCATAGAAATCATTCTCGGTGACGGGTCTCGGGTTACAGGGATGACAGACATCATCAATGGCAACGCTGACCAGCTTTTCCACAGTGTCTGCCGAGACTCCTAACTTACCGAGGGAAGACGGGATACCAATGGCATTGGACAGGTCCATAATCCAGTCAATCAGGGCCTGCCCGCTTTGGGCAGAGGGATTAACAACCCGCGCCATGCGTAGAAACTTTTCGGGCTCGGCTTCTAGGTTAAATCGCATGGCAGCCGGCAGCATAATGCCGTTGGCCAGGCCGTGGTGGGTGTCGCATACGGTGGAGAGGGCATGGGCACAGGAATGGGTAACCCCCAGCCCTTTTTGAAATGCGATCGCACCCATCATCGACGCATTTAACATACCTGCTCGTGCGCGTAAATGCCCTTCCCGATTAACGGTTTCGGTGGCTTGTTGCTGAGCAAGCATCACACTGTCTCTCAGATGCTGAGACACCAGATAAATCCCCTCTAGGGCAATCCCGTCACAGAGCGGATTATTCCCCTTGGCTAAAAAGGCCTCAATTAAATGGGTCAAGGCATCCATGCCGGTGGCAGCCGTAATCTTCGCCGGTAGCCCCAACAGTAGTTCAGGATCGGCTAAGACTACTTTAGGCAACAGCTGTGGATCAAAAATAATCTTTTTAGCATGGGTCTCATCATCAGAAATTACGGTGCTGCGACCAACCTCACTACCGGTGCCGGCCGTCGTTGGAATAGCCACAATCGGCAGAATTGACCGATCAATGGGTCGCGTACTGGCACCATCTTCGTAATCAAACAGATGACCTGGATGGTTAGCCATGAGGGCAATAGCCTTAGCAACATCCATGGGCGCGCCACCACCAACGGCCACAATACCGTCCGCATTGTAGTCCTGGCAAACAGTTACCCCCGTCATCACTTGAGACACCACCGGATTGCCCCAAACACCGCTAAAGGTAACCGATGTCATCTCAGTCAGGGACGTTTCAATAGCAACAAACCAGGGTAATTTTGCCACATCTCGGTCTGTTACTATCAACGGGCGCTGAATGCCCAACGAGGACAATTCCATGATCAGATCATGACGAGAGCCTGGCCCAAACCGAATTTTGGTTGGAAAGTTATAGGTACTGATGTCAGCAGACATAATGATCAAATATTAATGTACTGGGCTATCTCCCAGTCAGTCACCTGGGAACAGAAAGCGCTCCATTCCTTTTGCTTGAATTCAAAGAATGTCTTACTCCCGAGCTCGCCTAAGGTCTCCATTAGCAAGCCATTCTGCTTCAGGGCAGCAAGGGCTTCATAGAGATTGGTGGGTAAGGTTTCTAAATCAGGAAACTCTGAGCCGCGGGCAAATAAATTTTCATCAATGCGCTTGCCAGGAGAGGTTTGTTTTTTAATCCCGTCTATCCCGGCGGCCAACAGCCCTGCTAATGCCAGATATAGGTTAGCAGACCCGTCAATTAAACGACATTCAAAGCGTCCCGCCTCAGGGATCCGCAGCATGTGGGAACGATTGTTGCCCCCATAGGAAATATAACGCGGTGACCAAGTACTGCCCGACGCAGTTATACTGGCCCCCAGACGACGGTAAGAATTGACGGTGGGAGCAAACAGAGCGGTCAACCCTTTGGCATGGTTGAGCACACCTCCTAGAAAGTTATAGCCCACAGGAGACAATCCTCCTTCATCGGCTCCGGCCTCAAAACTGTTAACATCCCCCTGCCAGAGACTGTTATGGACGTGGCCACCGCTGCCAGTAATATGACTAAAGGGCTTAGGCATAAACGTAGCCGTATATCCCCGCTGTTCTGCTAGGGTCTTAACCATATATTTAAAGAACACATGGCGATCGCAGGTTGTCCGCGCATCGCTATAGGTCCAGTTAAGTTCAAACTGACCGTTAGCGTCCTCATGGTCACACTGGTAAGGCCCCCAGCCTAGCTGCTCCATATAGTCAACCAGGGTAGATATCAGATCAAACTGACGCATCAGATTGATCTGGTCGTAGCAAGGACGTTCCGCCGTATCTAATTCATCAGCAATGGCATACCCGGCTTCTGTTTTTTTGAGTAGAAAAAATTCAGCCTCCACCCCAGCCTTATAGGTGTAACCCAGCTCAGCACACTGAGCCAATACTCGATTGAGGATCATCCGTGGAGCCGCCGCAAAAGGTTTGCCCTCAAAATAAACATCGCTGGCAACCCAGCCCACAGTGGGCTCCCAAGGCAGCTGAATCAGAGACTCCGGATCGGGAACAGCGGCAATCTCAGGAGCATCGGGTCCCAATCCTAAATTAGAGGCAAATGAACAAAAGAAAGCACCGTCCTGTTCTACTGATGCAATTTGGGTGGCCGGGACCAGCTTGGCCCTGGTCCCTCCCAATAGATCGGTATAGGATACAAGAAAGAATTTTATTCCCAGCTCTTTTGCTTTTTCAACAAGTGTTTGCGTTTGCGTGAGCGTGCCCACCATACACCGAAGTCTCCGAGCATTTAGCTTCAGTAAAACAGTCTTGATTAGTCAGTTTTGTAGCTGTAGTTACAGGCCTCAAGGATATTTATCTGATTTTCTTCCCGAACGTCTTGCTCTTCCTGGTCCAATAATATTTATGACAAAATTAAAAGCCTTCAAACTTACGAGTTTGAAGGCTTTTAATTTTATTTCCTTTAGGATCGGCTAGTAGAGACCCTCAGGCATAGCCTCAAAAAGGCTATGCCTGAGGGTCTTCTAGAACTGTCTGTTATGGCATCTGTGTTTCTGACGAAGCCGTTGCCATGGCCGGTACAGAGGGCTCATCTAAGATCCAAGCCTCAGGGTCAAGGTTAAGCTCAGGAAATTTGCGAGCATCAAACACCGGCTGTGCCACACCGCTTTTAATCTGTTGATCAAAATCTCGCATGACCCTTAAACCAACCTTAAACAGTAAGACTAGGGCCACTAAATTGACTAATGCCAAGAACCCCATGGTGACGTCAGCAAAGCCAAAGATCGTACCCAGATCCTGGGATGCACCCCAGACAATTAATGCCAGGGTCAAAATACGTAGGCCTGTGAACAAGGCTTTGTTCTCTTCGCTGAAGAAGTTCAGACTATTTTCACCCAGATAGTAATTGTAAATCATGGACGTAAAGGCAAACAGCACTAGGGCAATGGTTACAAAGGCTCGACCCCATTCACCCACATGCTCAGCCATGGCCGCTTGGGTCATGGTAATACCGCCAATATCCGTACCCGGCTCGTATACGGTCGACAGCAAAATAATGGCTGCCGTACAAGAACACAGGACAATCGTGTCAATGAATACGCTAAAGGCCTGGACAATACCTTGATTTACTGGGTGTTTGACATAGGCAACAGCGGCCACATTCGGGGCACTCCCCAGACCGGCTTCATTGGAAAACAACCCTCGCTTAACACCAAAAATGATGGCGGAACCAATCCCGCCGCCAACTGCCTGTTGTAGACCAAAAGCACTCTTAAAGATCAGGGCAAAGACACCCGGAATACTACCAAGATTAGTAACAATGATGAACATCGCCATCAGAAAATAGCCAACGGCCATAATCGGTACAACGAATTCGGCCACTTCCGCAATACGCTTGACCCCACCAAAGATAGTGACGCCCATAACCGCCAATAGTATTAGCCCTGTAATTTGAGGAGAAATACCAAAGGTGTCGTTAAGGGAGGCTGCAACCGTATAGGACTGGAGGGCATTAAAGCTAAAGCCAAATGTTACCAGGAGTAGCACTGAAAACAGTGACGACAACCATCGTAGCTGTAACCCTCGCTGAATGTAGTAGGCAGGGCCACCGCGATAGGTGCCACCCGGTTCAGCATTCTTAAATACCTGCGCTAGGGTACATTCAAAAAAGCTCGTGGACATGCCCACTAAGCCCACCATCCACATCCAGAAAACGGCACCGGGACCGCCCAGGGTAATTGCTACGGCAACACCGGCAATGTTTCCAGCCCCCACTCGACCTGCAACACTGAGCACCAGGGCCTGAAATGAGCTGAGATGCCCCCCTGATTCATGGTGAGTGGCCTGCCCCATAATGGCAAACATCTGGCCAAAGTATCGAAACTGAACAAATTTAGAGGCCGTTGTAAACAGTAGCCCAACGGCTACTAATACAACTATGAGGACTTTGCCCCATAGCAAATCGTTGAGGAAATCTATCATAGGTAGCGCTCCTGAAACCTAAGTCTGCAAGTATCAAGCGTTATCACTAAAGCAGAATCTCTAAGGTCTTCAGTCTCTACTGCTTTACTAATTGGTGTTGTATAGGTCGGTACCTTTTATAGCTTGCCGCCCATCGCTCACACCATAGGTGAGCGATGAAAGCCATAAAAGCTATGTGGGGAGCAATCTGCTAAGTGCTTTTAGCAGATTGCTATATCCAAGGGATTTTTGGCGTTACTAATATTCACAGATGAGTTTATCTGCAAGGCGGTGTCGTAGCACCCATTTAATGGTCTACTACCATTCAAGGATTATCGAGCTGTTGTTTGTCTCTGCGACAGGTTGTTTTTCTAGTTCTGTTGCTAGGGCAGTGGTGAAGCCTGTTGCTAATGACTCAATATTGTTGGTGTTGTTCAGCTCGATGACCCAGCGGTGGATGATGTCGCCATTTTTGTTGGTGAGCATCCCCAGGGTGTCGGTTATGTAGCTGTTGCCGATGCTGTCTACTAGGGGACGGGTTTCGGGCTGTCGAGCTAGTAAGAGCCGGACGGCATATTCTCCGCGTATGGTTTGGCTAGTTAGGGTTTCATCTATGTTGAGGGGAACCTCTGTAGGGTCGATAGCACGCTCTCCCGCTAGGTAGCGTGCTGGGTTGAGGATGAGTGTGGTGGCCTGGGGCGGAGCGGCAAATACGGTATCGACAGCGTCCCAGCCGCCATCTTCTCGCACAGCTTGGATAAATTTGAGGCCAGCGCCATAGAGAAAAATGTTCTCAAACAGCTGATCGCTGATGGTGCCTTCCGGTGGCAGCTGTGCGTGGGCGAGGAAGTCGTAATTTAGTAGTTCGCTAACGGCTAACATGGCTTCGCCTTCAATGACCGCGGTGACAGCTTTGTCATAGTCGGGGGTGTTCTGGCTCTGGATATGTAGGTTGTACAGGTCAAAGTGCTGGTCCTGGAGGGCGTGGAACATCTCGTGGAGCAGCACCCCCCGGCCTAATTCGTCAGAACCTGCGGTGGTAACGACCAGCTGTTTGGTTTCAGAGTTGTACCAACCATTGAGGTTTGGATCGTCTTGGGGCTGAAAGGTAACTTGCAGGTTTTCTTTAAAGCCTAAGCCGCGCCACTGTTCTAGCTCGGCCATGACGGCGCTGGCAGACTCTGCCCAGGGCGGGGTATCGCCTTCGAAGGTGATGCGAGGTTGGGTAGCTGCAGGTGTGGACGCTTTGATTGTGGTGGTGCAGCTGACGATGCTGAGGCCGCAGGTTAGGGCAAGTATTCCAGATATGACGATGGGCCAGCCGCGCATGGAAGGTTCCTCAGGTTTGTCATTGCTGATGTGTGAGCTGATCGGATTAGACGTTGTTGGCAATTAGGAAAACTGCTCTTGTACTAATGTAGCCGATAATTTTGGGCAGGGGATTGGCTAGGGAGGCGGGTTTGTTGCCTAAGGGGCTAACCCACCCCCGACGCCGTTCCCAAAAGGGAAAAGTTGTTGCTTTGTGGCGTAATAGGGTGTGAAGAGTAGCCCCATAGCGGTTGATGCTGTTGCTTTTAGCCGCCTGCGACGAAGATGTATCGCAGGATAAAGATAACGGCTAAAATCCACATGCCGATGGTTGTTTCGTTAGCTTTGCCTTGGAAGGCTTTGACTAGAGGATAGGCGATTAATCCCATGGCTAGACCTTCGGCGATGGAGTAGGAGAGCGGCATCATGATGATGGTGAGGAAGGCTGCGATCGCAGCTGCCGGATCGTCCCAATCAATCAGTCTGGCCCCAGACATCATCATTACTCCCACCATAATCAAGGCTGGTGCCGTAGCAAAGGCGGGAATGCCTGAAAAAAGCGGGATAAACAGTAGGGATATCAGAAAGAATGCCGCTGCTACCACGGCGGTAAACCCACTGCGTCCCCCTTCAGAAATACCTGAGGCAGACTCAATATAGGTGGTTACCGTGGAGGTCCCTAGGATAGACCCGGCGGTGGTGCCAACCGCGTCAGCCATAAAGGCTTTCTCGACACCGGGAAATTTGCCCTCATTGTTGATGTAGCCTGCCTTAGACCCCAAACCCGTCAGCGTACCGATGGTGTCAAACAGATCAACAAACAAAAAGACAAATACAATGCTGATCATTTCTAGGACGTTGAGCTTAAATAACTCTCCTAGGCCCACAAATGCCTGACCAAACAGGTGGGTGGGGGCGGCTGGAATTGCTATCACACCCTCGGGCCAGGGGGCAACGCCAAAAAGCCAGGCTAGTAATGCGGTGCCGATGATGCCCCACAGCAGGGCGCCAGTGACACGCCGGGAAAAGAGAAAGGCCGTAATACCAAGCCCCAACAGCGTCATGGCCGCCTGGGGTGATCTGAGATTTCCGAGGGTGGTAAATGTGGCCTCGGACGGGGCGATGATGCCCGCCCCCTTGAGGGCAATGTAGGCGATAAACAGACCAATACCGGCGGTGGTGGCATGTTTAACGGCATCGGGAATCGCCTCAACAATCTTGCTACGTACGTTGGTGAGGGTGAGAATGATAAAGATAATCCCCTCAATAAAGACAGCTGCTAAGGCTATCCGCCAGTCTATGCCCATGCCCAACACAACGGTAAAGGCAAAGAAGGCGTTGATGCCCATACCGGGGGCCAGGGCAAACGGTAGCTTGGCGTAAAACCCCATGATCAGCGTTGCGATCGCAGCTGAAATCCCTGTTGCCATCACCAGTTCTCCAAACAGGTCTCCTGACCCGTTGAGAAAGACGGCCTCAGACAAAATGGCCGGATTGACAATGAGAATATAGGCCATGGTGACAAACGTAGTTGCCCCGGCCAAGATCTCGGTGGGTAGGTCAGTCCCCAGGCGTTCAAACTGAAAAAAACTAGCAATGGCCTTCGCCAACCCAGACGATTGTTGAATATTTCCCGATTGATTAGACATGGCGGTAGTGTGTAGCTTACTCCCAGTGAAGTGCCTGGGGCTTTAATCGTCTGTCTAGGTGGTTACCGATGAATTAGATGTAACATTTATTTTTTATTTCGTAGGGGATCGGTGACTAAGCCAGGTTTTTGCCGCGAGAATGCCGACGTTGGCGTTCTCCATCAGGAGATGGTCAACGGCAGAAGGTTAAACATTAAGGCAGAAGGTTAAACATTGAAAAGGCGGTTTTATCGGGCTGATAAGATAGCTAGCAAACCTTCTACACCTGAGAATGGCCATGCGTGTTTTTGTGGTTCTGTTTAACGCTCGCACTGAAAATGAGGGTATCCACTCCCTGAAGGTGGGTGATCGCAATATTGTGCTGATGTTTGAAAACGAAGACGACGCCACTCGCTTTGGTGGACTACTCGAGGCTCAAGATTTTCCACCCTGCAGTGTAGAAGGGTTTGAGTCGGAAGAGATTGAGGAGTTTTGTCGTGGTGCGGGCTACGAAGCTAAGCATGTGGAGACCGGCACGCTGGTGATGCCCCCGGAGCAAAATCTAGAGGCTACGGATTGGGACCCTGAAACCCGTCCCGAAGGGTTAGGATCATCGCCCAAGCCAGCTGAGTCAGCCGAAGATATGTCCCAAAAGGAGCTGGATCGGATTCGTCAGCAGTTGGAGAATTTGCTATGACGAATCCCATCAATGATCGTGGCTATCTCCTGACCGAGCAGATTAACCCCAATAGTCAGCACCTTGACCAGCTATCCACCCTAGAAATGGTGCGGGTGTTTAATCAAGAAGATCAGCGGACAGTGGATGCGATCGCAACCGCCGCACCGCTGATGGCAGAGGCCATCGACCAAACCGCAGCGGCGCTGCGGGCAGGGGGCCGTTTGTTTTATGTGGGGGCGGGCACCAGTGGCCGACTGGGGGTGCTAGATGCCGCCGAATGTCCGCCAACATTTTGCACCCCTCCTGAGCTGGTGCAAGGGATTTTAGCGGGAGGGGCACCCGCCCTGCTAAAAAGCTCAGAAGCACTAGAAGATCTGCCAGCAGACGGGGCAACCGCCATGGCCACCCATCAAATATCAGCCCTGGATGTGGTGGTGGGTATCACGGCTGGGGGCACCACCCCCTACGTCCACGGCGCGCTGCAAGAGGCAAATCTGCGGGGGGCCACGACTATTTTTATCGCCTGTGTACCGGCGGACCAGGTAGATATTGAGGTGGATATCGATCTGCGACTGCCGGTGGGCCCCGAAGTCCTAGCCGGGTCCACCCGCCTAAAGTCAGGCACCGTCACTAAAATGGCCCTAAATATTTTGTCCACGGGGGTGATGGTAAAGCTGGGCAAGGTCTATGGTAATCGCATGGTGGATGTGTCAGTGACCAATACCAAACTGCACGACCGGGCCTTGCGGATTATTGCGGCCCTAACCGATCTATCACGGGATGAGGCCGATACTCTGCTGGTCAGCAGTGGTCAGCAGGTAAAGCTCGCCTTGCTAATGCACTGGGCTAATTTAGACAAAGAGGCTGCCCAGAATGCCCTAGAGCAGAATGATGGGAATTTACGCCAGGCGATAGTACAGGTAAGTGGTAAGCCGGGGGGATAAACCATGCCCTATGTGGACCTGCAGGACTATGTAAACGCCGCTCGCTGTGGCGGTGTCGTCGCCCTACCCACCGACACGGTTTGGGGGGTGGCGGTAAACCCTGAGTACAGTTCTATCCTTTATGAGTTGAAGCAGCGCAGCCGAGAGAAGTCCTTGATTTTACTGGGGGCTAGCCCTGCTGATCTATGGCCCTATGTCACCCTGGATGCCAATCAGTGGCAGACCATTACTACCCAGCACTGGCCTGGGCAGCTCACCCTGGTGGTTCCCGCTAGTCAGAAAGTGCCCCTGGCGATGCACCCCACTACGCCCGATACCATTGGGGTGCGGGTACCTGATCATCCAGTGGCTCGTCAGCTCCTGGCCTTGACCGGGCCGTTGGCAACCACTAGCGCTAACCTATCGGGTCAGCCCAATCTAATGAGCGTTGAGCAGGTGTTAGACCAGTTCCCCCAAGTATATGGATTAGAGACCGGGGCGCTACAGGCGCTTTTAGGCCGTGACGCCGCGCTTCCTGCCCCCTCCGGCTTGCCCTCCACCGTGGCTCGCTGGCAATCGCAACGTTGGGAGGTTTTACGTCAGGGAACGGTTTATTTGTAGAGTATAAGTAATGGGGATGCGGTCCGATTACTGTGCAGTTGCTGATTTGGGGGATGAATTTATCGATCAATTGGGCCATGGGTCTGAACTTGAGCGATAAAGGCAGCCTGGTCAGCACCACTGTTATTAATACAAGAGTACTTATACATCAAAATTCCTATGGATTGGCAAGCGGCAACACTCATTGGGCTCGGCTACATTGCTGGGATAGTTACCTCTAGCCTGCGCCAGACCAACCGTCAGTCTGACAGCGTTGCCACCGCTGCGATCGCAACCAAAGCGGTATCCCCCAACCCCCCTACCTCCACCCCTGCCGTACAAGGGACTCCCCCCGAACATCCCAAAGCCCTAGCCTATGAGCGCCTGAGCCAGTTAGAGCGATTCAAAAGTGGTTTTCTTGCCCGGTCGGCCCATGAACTGCGCTCTCCCATCAACAGCGTCATTGGTTTGCATCAGCTGATTTTAGAAGGGCTGTGCGAAACACCCGACGAAGAAAAACAATTTACCGGTGAAGCTAAAGAGGCAGCTTACAAAGTATTGCAGCTGTTTGACACCATCATTGCCGCATCCAAACTGGACATTGGCCGAGAGGTGCCTATGCTGGAGCCCGTTGCCCTGTCCACCCTATTTAAGACCCTCCAGGAGTTAACCAAGCTCCAGGCTGCCAACAGCAATCTTCGTTTGACGTTTAAGCCAACCGATCTATCAGTTTGTAGCGATCTAAAGTGGCTGCAAATGATGCTGATCAGTCTCATTGACGATGCCATTACCGCCACAAAGCTGGGGGACATAACCCTGGGGGCAACAGCCGATGGTGACTATGTTCTGCTCACCCTGGAGGCCGATCGTCCCGCTAGCGATCTGAGTGTTCGACTAGACACATCCCTCTACGGACGTGAAGTGGACTTAAGTAATCTCTCATCGGTTTATCTGTCCACCGGACTGACCTTAGCCATTGCCCAAGAAATGGTAACAGCTCTTAAGGGAGAGCTGGTCTTACCGACGGCAGAAGATACCCCTATAATTACGCTAAAGCTACCGATCGCTAGTTAGTGCCCTAGCATTTGACCATAACGGTTTAATTCGTTTGTCCCCTACTCATCAGGCCGATACCACTCAAATGGTTGTGAGTCATCAGACCCACCGGTCATCAAAAATTCTGATTGTTGATGATCTCCACAGCAATCTACAGTTGCTATCCGCAGCGCTAACCCAGGCTGGATACGATGTTCGTAGTGCCAGTAGCGGCACCAGTGCCATGGCGAGGGTTTCGGTCGAACGCCCCGATCTCATTTTGTTAGATATCAAAATGCCTGATCTAGATGGCTTTGCCGTTTGTCGTCAGCTCCATGGAAACGACACTACCGCCGATATTCCAATTATTTTTATGAGTGTCCTAGATCAGGTGCCCGATAAATTAAGGGCATTTTCGGTAGGGGGGGCAGACTACATTACAAAGCCATTTCAAATAGCTGAGGTCCTGGCGCGCATAGACCATCAGCTAGAACTCAGACGCTTTAGACAAACGCTTAAAACTCAGAACCAAAAGTTGCGTATCGTGCTTCAGCAATATGAAATTGCTGAAGCACAGGTTCACCACATCAATCAAGAACTCGAACAGCGGGTGCTAACCCATACGGATGAGTTGCGCAACACCAACAGAGCCCTGGAGCAAGAGATCTTTCAACGGCGGCAGGCTCAGGCAAACCTGATGCACCTGGCCATGCATGACCCATTGACGGGGTTACCCAACCGCACTCAATTAATTGAGCACCTCGAGGAGAGGATATTCACCGGTCAGGCTGGACCGGAACAGCAGTCTACCCTGCTGATATTAGAGTGCGATCGCTTTCAGGCAATTAGCGACACCCTGGGGCATTTGCAAGCCGATCGGCTGCTGCTTGACATTACACATCGGCTATTGGCTACGGTTCCCGATGACAGTGTCGTGGCGCGACTAGCGGATGATAAATTTGCCATCTTGCTACCAAACTTAATTAATGCCAATGGCATTACCCTATTAATCCAGCATCTACAACAGGGAATCGCCATCCCCATTGTGCTGGGAGACCATGAAATTACCATGAGTGCCCATGTGGGTGTGGTGCTGGCTGATTCTAGTTACTGTTGTGCTGACCATGTGTTGCGAGATGGCTCTTTAGCACTGATTCAAGCCAAACAGAAACCCGAAGGCTGGCGTGTTTTTCAACCTGACATGCATCGGCGGGCTCTGCATCGTCTCACCCTAGAAAGTCTGCTACGCCAGGCATTGCGCCAAGAGCAGCTCCAGGTTTTTTATCAGCCCATTGTTGCCTTAACATCCGTGTCAGCTGCGGCTCCTATTGTGGGGTATGAAGCCCTGGTGCGCTGGCAGCCTGAGGGCAGGGCTGACTCTGTGTCCCCTGCGGACTTTATCCCCCTGGCTGAGGAAAGCGATCTTATCTCACAGCTGGGGAACTGGGTCTTTCGCAGGGTTTGTGAACAGCTTAGCCAGTGGCATCAAACCTTTTCCCACGCTCAGGTGCCCTTTGTTAGTGTCAATTTCTCGGCGCGTCACTTGCAGGATAAGCAGTTTATACAACAGATTGACACCGTTCTAAAGCAGACTCGGGTCCAGCCAGCTTGGCTTAAGTTTGAAATCACAGAAAATCTTTTAATCGGGGACACTCAGCCAGTATTTAAGACCTTAGCCAAACTCAGACAGTGGGGTATTCAGATCAGCATCGATGACTTTGGCACAGGATATTCCTCCCTCAGCTATCTGAAACAACTACCGGTGGATACCTTGAAGATTGATCGTGCCTTTATTAAGGATATGAAGTCTGACCGTAACAATCTCAAAATTGTTGAGGCAATTGTACAACTGTCTCAAGTTCTTGACCTGGATGTTGTTGCCGAAGGCATCGAAACAGAATGGCAGGCACAGCGGCTCATAGAGCTTGGCTGTCGCTATGGCCAGGGCTATTTGTTTTCACAGCCGTTAGATACCTCAGCTGCCTCGAGGTTGTTAGATCGAGGCCGCTGAGGTATCTCAGTAGCGGCCGCCGCGAATGCTCAGGTAGCGATTAAGACGAATGGATGTCATGGTGTCTTGGATATCCATGGGGGCATTGCCCAGGATTTTGAGTAGGTGGGAGCCTAGCTCTAGGGCCGCTTCAAACTCGGGCTGGACCACTTCTCGGGCGCCGGCCTTGGTGAGGCTATCGATTTCTGCGGTGATGTGGGCCCGGGCAATGATGTCTAGACGGGGTGCGATCGCAAGTGCCCGTTTCAACAACAGCCGCGTACTGGCCGGGTCCGGTAGGGTAATTGCCAGGGCAACGGCCTGCTCCAAATGGGCCTTATCTAAAATTTGTTCCGAGTCGGCATCGCCCAAAATATAGGGAATTTGACGATGGCGCAGGGTTTGAACGGCGGCCTCGTTGTTTTCAATCACCAACACCGGATGCCCCTGCCGCTGCAAAATATTAACCACCACCTGTCCCACGCGACCATAGCCGGCCACCACCACATGATCGGTTAAGGCATCTTCAATCCACAGGCCCTGGGGAGACTCCCAGAGGGTGAGAACGGGGCTGAGTCGGGGGGACTTAAGTAGGGCTTCGGCAATGGGGGTGGCAGACTTAAACAAAATGGGTGTGAACACCAGGGTAATCGCCGTGGTCCCTAGCAATAACAGATAGATTTGCTCTGAAATCAGGTTATTTTCTAGACCCACTAGGGCCAAAACAAACGAAAATTCTCCGATTTGATTAATGCCCAGGCTGGTGCGCAGAGAGGTGGTAAACGAATAGCCAAAGGACAGCACCACCGGCAACACAATTAAGGCCTTACCCACCATGGCCAGGGCCACCAGACCCAAAATCACCCCCCCATTTTGGATCAAAATCTGCGGATCGATCAGCATGCCAATGGAGGTAAAAAACAGGCAGGCAAAGGTATCCCGCAGAGGAAGAAACCGGCTCAGGGCATGATCGGCATAGTCAATTTCAGCAATCATTAGCCCGGCGGCAAAGGCTCCAATTTCAATGGAAAGGTTTAACCGAGCCGTAATTAGGGCAACGCTTAGGCATAGGGCCAGCAGGGTAAGCAAAAACAACTCATCACTTTCAGTGCGAGCTACGGCGCGGATGATGCGGGGGACAAGCCAATAGCCCACCGCAATGGCCACCCCCACAAATACCCCCACCTTGAGCAACGCCAGCCCCAGAATCGGTAACAACGCCCCCTGGGACCCCAAAGAGGGCACAATGGCCAGCATTACCCCTAGGGCCAGGTCTTGGGCAATCAAAATCGCCAACATAATCTGACCGTGGCGAGTGTTGGTTTCTCCTCGCTCCGTCAGGGTTTTGAGCACAACGGCCGTGGATGAAAGCGACAGCACCGCCCCCAGAAAAATCCCCTGACTCAGCGATGTTGCCCACCCCAACAGACTGGTAACGATTGCCACCGCAGCGGTCGTGATCCCGATCTGTAACAGGCTCCCCTGGAGAGCCACGTTACGCACCCGGTTTAGCTCTGCTAAGGAGAACTGCACCCCCAGGGAAAATAGCAAAAAAGCCACCCCTAGCTCTGCGAGACCCTGAATAGCCTCAGCATCATGAATTAATCGCAGGCCCAGGGGACCAATCACCAGACCCGCTAGAAGATAGCCCAGTAAAACAGGCTGCTTTAGCCGGTTGCTAGCGTATCCACCAATGGCAGATGCACCTAAAACGGTAGTAAGGTCGAGAAGAAATCCGCTGTTTACGGCCATGGGGGACGTTGGAGATATAGTGCATTTGTTCAGGTTAGTTAGGCCAATGGAGTCCCCTGAAAGCCTGACGTTACACCAGCTAACCTGACGAGCAATCGACGAATGTATCCGTCGATTGCCATACCAGGGGATATTCTAATGAATTGCCGGGAAAATGGGCGATTGCCCCGCCGTTGATCACGTCATTAGTTCTGCCTGTGTAGTTTTAACCTATGTATTTTCTTGGTGTCGATCTTGGTTGGCAAACGGGTCCCACAGGTGTTTGCTGTCTTCAACTCACAGCCGATACCCTGTCCCTCGTTACCCTAGATCGGTTGACCACCCATTCCCAGGTGCTGGCTTGGATAACCCACCAGGCCCCAGTCAATACTCCGGCCATGGTGGCCGTCGATGCCCCCACCATTATTCCTAACCCAACCGGGATGCGAGAACCGGATCGCCTGGCCCACAAATACTTTGGGAAATACCATGCGGGCTGCTACCCGGCGAACCAAGCGTCGGTCTTTGCGCCTCGGTTGTTGGCCTTTAGTCAGGCCCTGACTGACCAAGGATTTAGCCATGCCCCTACCCTAGAACCACGGCAGCCGGGTCGCTATCAGATCGAGTTTTTTCCCCATCCGGCCATGGTGCATCTGTTTGGGCTGTCACGCATTCTCAAATATAAGAAAGGTCCCATTGCCCAACGGCGTCAGCAACTTGAGCGGTTGCGATCGCTACTGCTAAAACATCTCCCCCACCATACTCCCCGCTTAACGCTCCATCAGCTGCCCACCATTCCCCCGGGAGGAGCCGCCCTCAAAGCGGTTGAGGACCAGTTAGATAGCATTGTCTGTGCCTATGGAGCCGCCCACTGGTGGTACTGGGGGCCGCGGCGTAATCAGGTCCTGGGAACTTTGGCATCGGGCTATATCGTGGTGCCCGCCCCCTATGATGTCCGAGACTACCGCCCCGCTAAAGCTCCAACCGGTGGCAGTTAAACGGGTTTTCGGCACGATCGTAGCAGTGCCGTTCTGCCAGAGCGCAGCGATTGACCCGGTTGTAATTGTAAACGTCCCAAATCTGTACCTCCTGCTGCTGACTCAGGTTTTCCCAAATTTGCTGCTTTGAGCTGGCTGGAATCGTGGCAAAGAAAGACTCCCAGTGATGGCCCCGCTCAGGGGTAAAGCAAAACTTTCTGACGTGGCATAGCCAGAGCGGCGCATCCATTAGGGGCTTTGAAATTGGGGTTTCAGAAACAGTCATGGAGCCATGCAAATTGGGGCAGATTGAAGAGAATTAGAATGTACGGCGTTTTCGCCATTGCTGGCCGTTGCCGATTGAAAGGATGGAGCAATCGACTTTTATCTGTTTTATCTTTTTAGGCTGAGGAAGATTCGGTTATTACGATGTCAACAAATCCCAATGCCCTGGCTGAATTGATACCATGGTTTTAGATATTGACAGACATGTATTATCCATATTTCCTCGGTTCTTAGGCAGCCCTGTCCTAAGAATTCAGGGAATGTGAATAATTTTGAAGTAATATATCTATTGCCTGGGGCCACGATCAAGTTGCCCCCACTTTTCCAAGTCTGCTTTAGCTCTAAATGGTCCTGAAACGGTCCTAAAGGTGGTCAAAAACTGTTTGGAGACGTAGTTAAACCCTAGAGAATTACCATGAAAGATCTCAGTCGCTATAGAAACATCGGCATTTTCGCCCACGTAGACGCGGGCAAGACCACCACCACTGAGCGGATCTTGAAGTTGACCGGTAAGGTGCACAAGATCGGTGAAGTACATGATGGTGCGGCTACCACAGACTTCATGGATCAAGAAAAAGAACGCGGCATTACCATTCAGTCGGCAGCCACCTCCTGTTTCTGGAACGAGCATCAGCTAAATATTATTGACACCCCTGGCCACGTTGACTTCACCATTGAGGTTTATCGTTCCCTGAAGGTGCTAGACGG